>ENA-OYVV01000002-OYVV01000002.1-human-gut-metagenome-genome-assembly--contig:-NODE-2-length-236515-cov-20.276787_pt1 | contig 236515 bp, 242 predicted proteins | sample MGYA00244164_ERZ653385 | MGnify/ENA primary metagenome ERZ653385 (study PRJEB26926, sample SAMN06165153) | human gut metagenome | biome: ENVO:00009003; feature: ENVO:2100002; material: ENVO:00002003... | reverse complement strand
GTTCATCTCTCTCAATCTTCATAATATCACCTAATGTAATTTTACATTTCAGGTGTTATTATTTGAACGATTAAATATTTCATGTTACTGACTTTATGTTTTCATGTAAAATTGAAATTTCTCCATGATAAATTCATAATCCTATGCTACACTTACCGAAAGAGGTGTTTAATTTGAAAAAATTGTTGATTATAGAAGATGAACCAGATATTCAAGAACTTTTACAAGCCTATCTCCATAATGCTGGATATGAAACAGTTCTCGCAGGAGATGGCGTGGAAGCTCTGGCCAAATTTCAAAAAGGTAAATTTGATTTAGTTCTTTTGGATTTGATGCTGCCTAAAATTGATGGGTTTGGTGTATGTGAATTGATACGTCGGGAGTCCAATGTGCCGATTTTAATGCTTACCGCGCTGGACAGTGAGCAAGAACAACTTCGCGGATTTCAGATGGAAATTGATGATTATGTAACAAAGCCGTTCTCAATGCCTGTTCTGTTGCAAAAAATCAGGGCAATCCTGCGCCGTACTACGGGGGGAACGGACGAAAAGCGGTGCCTGTATTATCGGGATTTAACCTTGGATTTGGATGGAATGGAGGCTGTTCTGGCAGGACGCCCTTTGGACTTAACAACTCGGGAATTTGAATTGCTCCAGGCGTTGATTTCTAGTCCCGGAAGAGTTTTCACTCGTGAAGTTCTGCTGGCTAAACTGTGGGGCTATGACTTCTTTGGGGACGAGCGCGTGGTGGATAGTCACATTAAAAACCTGCGGCACAAGATGGGTACTGACTACATTGAAACTGTGAGGGGGGCTGGGTATCGTGCTGCGAAAGAAAATCCGTAAAAGTTTGACAGTTCGTATTTTTTTGATAACCGCCTTTATCCTGCTGGGTGCGGGAGCGATTACATTCGGCTTGATTGCATGGGCCACACCCAGTACTTATACTGCTGTACTCAATGATGATTTGACTGGACAGGTAAATGCGCTGGTAGAAAAGTTGGCCGATACTGCCCTGGAGGACTGCGGGCCAGTATTGGATGCCTTTCTTAGGGATTCGGGGGCTGATGTAATGTTGGTTGGCCCTGACAAACAAATTATCAATACTGGCTCTCAGTTTGCGATTCAATCCGTGTACGATGGGACTGATCATGCCGATTCAACAGAAGATGGCAGTTCTACTATCACATATGCAACAGATGAACTGGGAATAGACGAGTCTGTAACGGTCACAATGTCTGATCAAGCTACGATCACAGCCGATGTGTCTTTCTTGGATCAATCGGATGTTTACACGCTCTATGTTACACCACGGTTAGAGGCAGAAAATTTGGCGGTACAGGCGCTCATTCAAATGGCCCCGTGGCTTTTATTGATTTTGCTGATCTTCTCCATGCTGTGTGCGCTGGTTTACTCCAGGTATATCACCCGCCCCATCGTCCAACTGAGCGGGATCGCTGGGAAAATGGCCGATTTAGATTTTGGGTGGACCTGTGAGGAGACCAGGCAGGACGAGATTGGGAATTTGGGCCGTAGCCTAAACCAAATGGCACAAAAGTTGTCCGGTGCCCTTTGCGATCTAAAGGCATCCAATGAGGCGCTCCGGGGGGAAATGGAGCAGGAGCGGGAAATGGATCGCCAGCGCATGGCTTTTTTCGCCGCCGCATCCCACGAGTTGAAAACACCTGTCACGATTTTGAAAGGCCAGCTTTCTGGTATGCTGGATGGAGTGGATGTTTACCAGGATCGGGAAAAATATTTGGCCCGCTCTCTCCAGGTAACCGCCCGGATGGAAAATCTAATTCAAGAAATCCTAACTATCTCACGGGTAGAGGCTCATGGGAATGCGTTTGTTCAAGAAGATGTGGATATTTCTAAACTGACAAAGCAGCAGTTAGATCATGATGCAGATTTGATCCGACAGAGAAATTTGAATACAACCGTCAATCTGTGTCCTGGCTTAACCGTACAAGGAGATCCTTCTATGCTGGCAAAAGTCATTGGGAACTTGCTCTCCAATGCGGCACTTTACTCTCCTGAGGGAGCGGAAATTCGTATTTGGTCTGGCCTGTGGGACGAGCATCCAGCTATAACGATAGAAAATACCGGCGTACAGATTGGAGCAGAGGCCCTCCCCCATCTATTTGAGCCCTTTTATCGAGAAGAACAATCCCGCAACCGGCGCACGGGGGGCAGTGGTTTGGGGCTATATTTGGTGCGAATGATTCTTGAACGACATGGAGCAAGTTGCTGGATCGATAATACTACGGATGGCGTCAGAGCAACCGTAAGGTTTGACTGTTCAAAGTAAAATACCGCAAAACAGGCGTGTGCTTGATTGAAAATCAGGCACACGCTTTCTTCATACAAAACACATATTGATTTCAAGTTCTTTCCATATAGGCTCGGTATTCTATGGGTAAACTCTAAAAAGAAAGGATACCAACCCATGCAAATTGAACTTCAAGACCTAAGTATGATCTACCCCAATGGGAAACAGGCGCTGAAAAATCTCAATCTCGACCTGAAATCCCCCAGCCTGGTTGGGCTGCTTGGCCCCAATGGGGCGGGCAAGTCCACCTTGATGAAATTGCTGGTCGCCGCGCTTATGCCTACGGGCGGCTCCATCCGGGTGGATGGCACACCTCTTTCCAAAACTGACCGGCTTCTGAAAGCGAAACTGGGCTATCTGCCCCAGGACTTTGGTTTGTTTGACGAGTTGACCGTCACGCAGTTCCTGGATTATATGGCGGCTCTGAAAGGCATACAGGAACCCAAAGCAGCTATCCATAAAACAATCCAGGCGGTCAATCTGGAGGAAAAGGCAAAATCCAAAATTCGCACCCTTTCCGGAGGTCAGCGACAGCGGGTGGGGATTGCCCAGGCCCTGCTGGGCAATCCGCCGTTCCTGATTTTTGACGAGCCTACAGTAGGACTTGACCCGGAGGAGCGCATCCATTTCCGAAACCTGTTTTCCCGCACAGCCCAAGATCGGCTGGTACTGCTCTCTACACACATTATTGAAGATGTGCAGTCCGTGTGCGATCAAATTGTTGTGATTAATCATGGCAAGGTGCTGTTTACCGGTACACCTGAAGAACTGATCCAAACTGCTGTGGGCCATGTGGGAGCATTTTGGGAACGGGATGCCAAGCAGGAGCAGGGGCTCCATATCACAGCGCGGGTCAACACCAGTCAAGGGATTCGATGCCGTGCGGTTGCTGACAGACTTCCAACCTATGCCAAAGTGGAAGAACCATCCCTGGAGGACGCTTATCTCTATTTGATTTCCAGGGAGGCTGCCCAATGAAAACACTCTGCCTATTTCCTCTGGAATTGCGTCGGCTTTTCCAAAGTCGGCTTACCTGGCTGATCGTCGGTCTGACCGTGCTCTCACCTGCGGTGGGCCTAATTCTCTACAAACCGGCTACAGCCAGCACAATGCTCTCCATGTATCTCGCCAACCCCGCTATCGCCGGAGGTGTTGTAGGCGGCATCCTATTCGGTCTGCTGTCTGTCTTTGAGTCGGACCGGGCCACCCGGAGCCGTGTGGATGTCCTGATGGATGCGGCAGTTTCCCCTCTGACGATGGCATTAGTACGCCTTTTGGCTCTGTTGGCAGCGTCGGTGGTAACCGTGGCCGTTACGATGCTGGTTTGGCTCCCCATCAGTGCGGGGCTGATCGGTTCGGTCTTTGGCGGTGTGGATTATATCTTAGCCTACCTGCTCCTTATGGGGTTGTCCTTGCCGATGTCTATTCTGGCCGCAGCATCCGCCTATCAGTTCACACGGCGGGTGGATCTTTCCTTGGTGCTGTTTGCCGCATTTGCGGCACTGAGCCTGACGGTATGGGCGGATGACTGGCAGCTATGCTGGCTGAATCCATGTGTATGGGCCCTGTCGGATGATTTTTCAAACTTCCGCATCTTCCGCTCGGTGGCCTGGATGCGTCTGACCTGGCTGGTAGCGTTGGCCGGGGTCTGGACGGTTTCTTATCTCTGCATCCGGCAATACGGCAAGGGTGTGTTCGGTTCTCTGACCCGGAACGTGCGGCGGGTCTATCGCCCCATCATCGCCCTGGCGCTACTGGTCTGCTCCAGCACGGCATACGCCGCCCAGCCCCTGGTAGACAGCAGCAATCCGGATCAGATGGCCATGACCTTTTACGAGATCCCCTATGTGGAGGGGGTGGTCTGCACCGGGCGCAGTGCCCAGGTATTCCCGGATACATCTGTCGGCTCCGTTACCGGCACGGCGTCCTATCAATTTCAGAACACATCCGATCAGGAGCAGAATGTGGCTTTCGGCATTAATCCCGGCTATACCATCTCAAATGTGCAGGCCAACGGTGTGAACGTTCCTTTCTCGGTAAGCGACTATCAAGAATACAATGAGGCTATGCTGGAGGTGACGATTCCCGCCGTGGAGCAGGTGGAGCTGACCATGGAGTATAGCGGATTTCCCCAGGAGAGTTACAATATGTCCACCATGCAGGGCAGCACGGAAATCAGCTCTGAGTACCTGTGCCTGGAAAACTCCGTTCTCTCGCCCCGTCTGATGAATGTTCCGCCGGGGGAGAACGGCTACCCTACTACCATTGAAATCACACTGCCGGAGGTCATGACAGCCATTCCTTTCAACTCCAGCGAGGCGGAGGTCATCGCGGAAAATGAGGATGGCACGAAGACCTGGCGCTATGAGGCCAACAGTGCTGGCGGGATTCTGTATGCCGGCGACTATGTCCGGGAGGACATTGAGGCCGGCGGCATGACCATCGAATTTTACTATGGCCGCAAACATCAGGCTGTCATGGAGTCCGCCGGGGCGGTGGATGCGGTCAAATCTGTGGTGGATTACTGTACCGAGCATTATGGCCTGTTGTCTTTCGGTACCGGCGAAACTCTCAAGCTCATCCAGAGCCGAGTGGCCGGTGGTGGCTACGCCACAGACGGGGCCAGCCTGCTGGATGAAGCGGATTTCACTGCTGACAACCTGGGCGACGCAAGCAAAGGCGGTGGTGCCGGTGAAGTCATGATTCACGAGTTGGTTCACCAATGGTGGGGCCTGGGCAATATGTTTGACACTTCCGATCCAACAAGTCCCTGGTCGGCTGAGGGCTTGACCGTCTACACCACCTACCGCATTGTCAAGGAACTGTACGGGGAGGACTACGCCCGGGAGCACTATGTAAACCAGTGGCAGCAGGCGGTGGATGACTACTATCTGGACTTTTATGTGCGCAATCCCGACTATCTGGCAAACCTGCCGGAGGACAAACAGTTGGAGATCACAGGCAATCTGACCTATGTACGACAATACTGCGAGATGCCGCTGAAGATCTTGAAAGCAGAGCAGCTGGTGGGCGGCGAGGAGTCTATGGATCAAATCCTTAACGGCCTATTCAATCGGGAACTGGACCCCATGTATCCCTACCTGACCTATCAGGAATTTTTGGACGCCTGCGGGCTTACGGAGGAGGATTTGAGCCTTGATTAAAATATTTCAATATGAGTGCAAACGCTTGCTGTGGAACAAGTTTTTCTTTGGCCTTTTGCTGGTCATCTTGTTCTATGGATGGCAGGTATTGAACAGCGTGACCATTCTTGGGGTGTCCCACACCGCACCCTTTTCTCCCTGGAGTTTTGGAGATTACCTGAGTCGGATGATCCCGCTGCTGTGGATCGGGGTGCTGTTCTTTCTCACCTTCTTTACCTCCGGCAAGGCCCGGCGTGTGACCGTCCTCACCGATGCTACGCCAGTGGCCCCAGGACGGTATGCCCTGGCCCGGTGCGCCGCCGCTCTGGTGGGGACCGGACTGCTGGCTCTGGTCTGTCTGATTGAGGCCGCCATTTTTTATGGCCGGTATTTCGACTGGTATGGTTGGGACGAGTTGGCTCTGCCCGCCTTGGTTACGCTGATTCCCCTGCTGATGCTTGCCCTTGGCAGCGGCTGGCTACTGGGCAGGATTCGCTCCTATCTGATCTACGCCTGGATGCTGGTACCCTTTGTGCTGATGGTTTTGCCGCTGCCAGAATTTCTTGGCCTGTTGAACGGAAGTATTTTTATGGATCGTCCTTTGACCTTTGACATTCTTGATCCTACATTCTCTTTGCCCATTGGAACCATTGTTACGCAATGTGCTCTGTCCCTTATAGGAATAGCCCTCCTAATGATACGTCCCTTAAATCATAAAATCCGATGAAACTGCCGGACGACGGCAAAAGAAAAAAAGCCGTCGTTCAGCAGTCAATCACCACGCCCCAAAGCGGCGGCTTTGAATAAATCAAGGCCGCCGCTTTCCTATATGTAAGTGGAAACTATTCGTTTAGTTTTTCAATGGCCCAATAATCATCCCGTGTATAATGCCATGTTCCATATTCTCCGTTATAGATAACGGTAGTATGGTTATAACGCAAGCAACGAAAAGGATGGTCCTTAAATGAATTGCTTTGCCCACTGGACTATCCGAGGACAATCCAGTGGGCGTTACATCGGGCGGCTATCCTTGTGGGGGTGCATCCGAAGATGCGAGTGGCGATTAGCAACGCTGCGGCGCCCTTGGCGAAGGTGTTCTCGCCGGCAAGTCCCGGTGGGCGTTGGTCTACCTTAAATAATACATAAAAATGTGTGTATAGCGCCCGGTGAAAACTCAATTTGTTGTAGTTGCCAGTCATTCTATATGAATGATTCGGCAGCTTTTTTTCCGTTCTGCGTACCGCATTGTGGCATATGCGCCCCCGTGATCCCTGCGGATATAGGTGATCAGGTAATCAGCGTTATCTACGAGCCATCGGTTACGCTTGGTGATGGCGCCCTTGTAATGCACTCCGGCCAGTTCCATGGGGATAAGAATATCGTCATAATGGTATTCGTAATAATCCCTCTGAGTGTTGAAGCTGTTGCTCATATAGGGGGACACGTACACCAGCTTGATCGTCAGTTCCGTATGCGCTACCTTGGCGCTTCGCACCGCGCTCTCGCACAGCTTGTCAAACTCGCCCATGCCGCCTGAATAGAAATTAAACTCCGTATCTTTTGTGAGGATGGATGCTATTGCCGCATCCACCTGTTCCCGCACAGCATAGGAGTTAAATACATTTCGATGTCCGGCGAAGGTCACGCGAATCATAGCTCCCTCCTATCCAGTATGACACATCCGAAGATGCGGATAAGTTCCGTTTGTTGTTATAAATTAGTGATAAATCACTTACTTCTAATTTTACCATGTCTGGAATGGTTAGTGAAGTATCACTAAGATGGAATCTCCAAATAATTTATCATGGTGATAAATCACTTGGAGGGACGCCGTTGAACACACGCGAAGCGATAGCCAACCGCATATTGGAGCTATGTAAAGAGCGGGGCATCACGCCCAACGCTCTGAGTAATATTTCCGCCGTTCCGCAGGCGACCATCAAAAGCATATTAAACGGAGAAAGCCAGAACCCCGGTGCAGTGACGATCAAAAAACTGTGCGATGGTTTTGAGATAACATTGGGGCAATTTTATTCAACGCCGGAGTTTGACAATTTGGAACAGGAGATCATCTGAGCGCCGCTTTGCCAAAGTTCAAGGCGGCGTTGTTGTTATGCAGCGATCATCCATCAATACGCCCGCCCATAGGAATGCACCTGCCACTTGCCACTTCCAAGCCCCCACAGTTCCCGGACGATAACGCAGCCCTTGGAGGAGCTTGCTTCGATCACCCGGTTGTTCCCGATATAGACGCCTACATGATGGATTTCATTCCACCTCCCGCAGTCACAGGTGGTCTTTGACCAAAAGACGAGGTCGCCGGGAGCCAGTTCGGATCGGCCAATATTGATGCCGTTATTCGCACAGTATTGCGCCTGGGCTACGGATGTGCCGGGGATGGAGATTCCCGCCTGCCGGTATGCCCACTGCACCAAAGAGGAGCAGTCCACATAATTACCTTCCCCTCGATAGTCCTGAGAATAAGGATGTCCGAGGCGGGTCAGAGCGGCGGTGACGATCTCCGTGCCTTTTTCGCCAACGGGCAGGCCGGAGACGATGTCCGTAATGCTCCCTTCAAATCCGCCCAACAGATCCACGCCAATCAACTCCGCATACATGGGGAGCATCTGCGGTTCCATCATAGCGGCAAGGGCTTCCCGCTGATCCTCCGTAAAGCTGTATAGATCAGCTCCGGCAAGGTGATCCATGCTGTTCACCGATATGGTTATAATGAGCTTTCTATAAGGCTCTGCTTCTTCTTCATACTCATCTCCCACCTGGGCGCCTGCGCCCTCGGTTTCAATGACTTCGGTATCGTATTCCACGGTGTTCATGGCGAGGAAGGTTTCCCTGAGTTTTTCGATCTTCTCCGGCGTCACTTCCAGCACATCCATGGGGTTTTCTTCGTCCATAGTCACCCGCACCGCATACACGGCGATCACATCGTTCCAGTTGATCAGATAATCTGAATCACCGTCCATATCCCCGGCATACCGCACCACGATCTCATCGTAGTCCCCGGTGGAGAGCCGGGCGATCTCGGCGTCTATGCCAGCCCTGAATTCCGTATCGATTTCCAGAATGGCCGCAGTCATGGGATTGCCTTCCTCCGTTTCGTTGGAGGCGAACACGCCGAAGCAGGCGCAGAGGATCACGGCCACCAACGCCACGGCCAATATGATCACAACAGCCACCCAACCGCCTGCGGCTATGGCCGCAATCAGTCCCTTCACGGCGGCGACCAATGCCTTGATCAATGCGGCGGCAGCTTTTGCAGCGGCCTTGGCCGCCGCCACCGCAGCTTTCGCGGCTGCCTGGGCAGCGCGAGCCGCAGCTTGGGCCATCCTGACGGCGGCCTGGGCTGCCCGTTGGGTGGCCTTTGCCGTCACCTGGGCTGTCCGTTCCGCCACCTTCACGCTCTTGCTTGCGGTTTTTACGGCAACACGGGATGTCTTGACCGCGCCCTTTTGCGCTGTTTTTACAGCCCCTTTGCGCATCGTCTTTACGGCGCTTTTCTCGGCTGTTTTGATAGAGCGTTTCTCGGCCTGCCGCACCGACTTGGAAGCAGATTGCTCCATACGCCTTGCGGCACGGGCGGGCCGATTGGGATAGTTGGATGGCCTTGGGGCGTCCGGGGCTTTTGCCGGGGCCTCTATCGCTTTCCCCTTTACAGGGGAGGCGGATTGATTGGTTTGAATCTGTCCTTTGCTTATTTCTTTCGGAGCAGCTGTTTCCCCTTGAGAGTGGATATAGCTGTCCTTGGTCTTGATCCGCTCGGCGCCCTCCGGCCTCTGCCGGGGCGATCTGTCCGGGGTGGAATCGGGGTTTGCGTCCACAGGCCGATCCTGCGGCCTTGTATGGGGATCGGTGCGGGGTTCCGAATAGGAGCGGCCAGATTGGGGTTCCTGGGGCGAAGATTGGCCGCTGTCCGGTACATCCTCCCGCTGGCGTACCCGCTCTATGCGTTCCTTGATCTGCTCTGCAGCCTTGTCCTTTACGGAGTTGCCCATCTCCCGGATACCGTCCGCCGCTCGGTCTGCAACATATTGTGCGCTGTCCTCAATGGTATCCCCGCCGTAGCTTTCGGGGGAAACATCCCGGCCCGCGGCGTCCCGCATCTGCAGCTTTACACGCTGGGTCGTGGTTTCGGTACCCCTTCGGGCAAGGTCTTTTGTCTTGGGCTTGGGCAATGTATCACCTCATTTCCGGGAACGGAAAGAAGGCCCCCAAGCGGGAGCCTTCTGCCGTTGTGGTATGGTTACGCAAAGTTTTCATTGGGGCGGGTGGTCATAAGCCTGTACAGAGAGTCATGGGGATAATTGTCCATGAAAGGCACGATTGCCGCACCGCATTTCAGGAGTCCACGCCCGAAATCCACATTGGTGATGTAGGAGAGCTGGTTGTCCGAAATGTTCAGGAGCTTGGCCAGCTCCAGCCGATCCGTCCCCGCCTGGTTCAGCATGAGGAGGAATTCAGAGTTTGCCAGCATGGTTCTTGCCGTATGGCTCTGGAGCAGGTCGGAGACATTCTGCGTTATGCCCATGCAGCTGGCGTTATACTTTCGCACCCGCTTCCAGAGGGTGAACAGGAAGTTTGCGCTGTATTCGTGCTGGAAGAGAAGGTAGATTTCATCGGCATACACCCAAGTCCTTCGGCCCTGGGTGCGGTTGCGGATGATCCTGTTGAAGATGGAGTCCAGCACCACCAGCATACCAACAGGCAGGAGCTGCTTGCCGAGATCACGGATATCGTAGCAGAGGATGCGGCTGTTGGTGTCCACATTGGTGGGCTTGGCGAAGGTGTTCAGGCTGCCCTCGGTGAAGAGCTCGATTGCCAACGCCACATCCGCCGCCTCCGGTTCAGGCTGGCGCAGAAGTTCTGCATGGAAGTCCTGAAGGGTGGGAACAGCGCCTTTGTAGCCGCTGCGGATGTAATCCGAATATACCTTTGCGGTACAGCGGTCAACCAGGGATTTTTCCTTTGCGGATAGCTTGCCGGAGCCTACCAGCTGCTCACAGAGGGACAGCAGGAATTCAGACTTGAGGACAACAGGGTTTTCGCCGTCCCCATATCCCGCCTCCATATCCATGGCATTGATATGATTGGGACTGGTGGCGGAGATATGGATCACTTCGCCGCCCAGACCGTTCACCAGCGAGTGATATTCGCGCTCCGGGTCTATAACGATGATATCATCATTGCTCGACAGGGCAATGTTGGCGATCTCCCTTTTCGCCGTAAAACTCTTACCGGAACCCGATACCCCAAGGATGAACCCGTTGCCGTTCAGGAGGCTCATCCTGTCGGCAAGGATCAGGTTTTTGGAAATTGCGTTTTGCCCATAGTATACCCCTCTGGGGTCCTGTATCTCCTGGGCCTTAAAGGGCATGAGGACAGCAAGGGCTTCCGTGGTCAGGGTGCGCAGGGCGTCAATCTTGCGAAGGCCCAGGGGCAGCGCCGTGTCCAGCCCTTCCCGCTGCTGCCAGTTCAGGACGCCCATCTGACACAGGTGCTTCCGGGCAATGGATTGAAGGGTTTCGGTATCGCTATCCAGTTCTTCCTTCGTATCCGCCAGATGTACCAGCGTCACCACGGCGAACATCAATCTCTGATCCCTTGTGGTGAGATCGTCCAGCATCTCACGGGTTTCCTTGCGCTGCTGCTCCAGATCGTAGGGAACCACGGCGGTGTAGTTGTTGTTCTGGTTCTGGCGGCGCTGCCAATTGGTGACGTTCGTCTCCACGCCGAGGAGCTTGTTCTGCATCTCCCTGACGGCCTCGTCCGTGGGGACGGGGATCACATCGATGGAGAGCATGAGGTTGCGGTTGAGCTCAGTCAATTCGGAAATCATGGAGTCCTTAATGTAGCTGGCGTACTCCTTCAGGAACAGCACCCGGCCATATTTATTGCCCATCACGAAGTGGTCTTTTTTATACTCCATGCTGTCGGGGCCTATGGTATCGAGGAAGGAATGCCCTTTACGCATGGCGTTCCTTGCCTCGTAGCGGAACAGGGTTTCCTCCCCGGTGCGGTAGAAATCGTGGAGGCAGCGGAGCCGATCCACCGCATCCAGTTCCTCCGGGCGGGAGGCCAGATGGGATAGCCGGGTGAAGATATCCCCGGTGATCCGGGCGAAGAAGGTGCGGGCTTCCTCGATGTTTTTCTTATGCACCGAGACCGTGATATACCGCTCCTGCACGATGCTGGAGGAGCCTGTCACTTTGGATACCAGCATATCGTTGTAGTCCTGCCGGTACCCATCCAGTTCATCCCCGCGCAGGGGGATGAGGATGGAGCCCTCGAAGTCCTGCCGGTTGATCCGCTTGTTATTGATGGTGATCTTGGTGGTGGCGCCGGTGTCCAGGGCATTGAGCAGTTCCGAGTAATCCAGGAACATCTCGGTTTTATCACTCTTGCTGGCTATGGCGTAGTTGATATCCGAGAACCGAATACACTTACTGAACTTATTGCCAACCTGAAAAATCCCATCCTTCCAGATGCGGCGGATGGGAATGCACTCCTGCACGGAGCGGGGAACCTTGTATTTCTCCTTGTCCATCTTCAGGGTGTTGTTGAGGGATTTAATCATGGGCAAGGGCCTCCTTTACAGAGGAATGCTCCAGCGCCTTTGCGTAGAGGTTCTCCGCTTTAAACACCAGGCGCTTGGGCATGAGGTATTCCGAGCGGATCACGGCAAGGGCCAGCTTCTCAGCGGTCATGCCGTTATACCGGACGAACCCGCACAGGGCGAAGGGCAAAGCCGCCAGAATGCAGATCCAGCCGATCTCAGCCTCGCCCACAATGCTTCGGAGGATAAAATACAGGCCAACGGACACGCCGATGGCCAGTACGGAGAATATAAACTGGCGCATGGACAGGCCGAAGAACACGGCCTCCTGATAGTCCCGCACTTCCTTGGGGATGCGTACTTCCATGGAAAAACTCCTTTCGATTTGGATTTTGAGTGTACGAAAAAGCCCCGCCAATGCAGCGGGGCCGAATAAGGGTTTGTTTGTGTAATTGTCTATTGGTTTCTCAGATGCTTTCGCACCATGCGGTCAGGGTCGAGCAGTATGATGTCCAGCCCTTTGCGCTGTGCATACTCGATGGTGCTTTTTGTTCCTCCGGGGCTGCCGTTGAATACGGCGATCATGTGCGCTGCCGCATCCACCATGTACCGGTTGCGCTTCTGCATACAGCCCTTTACATAGTGATCATAGAATACGATGCTGTCATCCGCTGATTGGAGAAGGCTGTGGTACCGGGCGATATACCCTTCATTCCAGCCCTTCTCCTGCCCGATGTGGGGGATGCAGGCGATGAGCCGGATGTGGGGGTACTGCGCTTTTAAATCCTGCACGATCTCCCCGCACCAGACGTCCGTTCCCCATGCCATGCCGCAATAGAAATTCTCCACTCCGGCCTGTATCTTCGCCTCTATATCTGTTCTGAGCCTTGCCTTGAGCCGCCTGCACATATCGTGATCTTCATCCATGCCATATGGCAGCTTTTGCGGCCTGTGTCCTGTAAAGCACAGGCTTTTTGTCCGTTCCTCCATACCGCTGCACCACACTTTCCCAGGTATTGCTGCTCTCTCAGCAGTTCAAACTATTGATATATCAATAATAATCGGGCCTATTATACTTGCTACACTGTTGATATAGCAATACCTATAATTCAAGTATGGAAGATGTGAGATTGAGCGATACGCTTGCGAAGGAGATTGGGCTGCGCATCCGCAGCCGCCGTGAAGAGCTGCGCCTGACCAGGGAAGAGCTGGCGGAGAATGCGGAGCTGTCCTTTCAGTTTTTGGCGGACGTGGAAACGGGCCGCAGCAACATGACAACCGTGACCCTCTACAAACTTGCGAGGGCGCTTAATTTGTCCTGCGACTATATCGTGTTTGGGACGGGGACGCCCCAGGATGCATCCGAGGTGAACACGCTGCTTGCATCCCTCTCCGCCAAGGACAGGAAGCTTGCGGAGGAGACCTTGCGCAACTTTGTTGCGGTGGCAAAGAAGAAATAAGGGCAGACAGTCAAAGGCTATATCGGCATGACACATTTTGAAGCGTCATGCCGTTTTTTGCGTCCTTATCAGCTTAAGCCCATGAGCTCCCGGATCAGCCGGTCGCTGGTCTTGATGGTTCCCACCAGCACCAGCATATTGAACAATAACTCGCCAATGTACTGCCACGTTATGGTGACGGCGGACATCCCGGCCACATTGCCGAGGGTGGGTTCCTCGGACGCCACCACCGAGAAGATCACACAGGCCAGCACGATCACGCAGCCCTGCAAGCACAGGGCTGCGTATGTTTTTATGAAGCTCTTGCCGATGTTTGCAGTGGGCTCCCCGGCAAAGGCCGAGAGTGGGATCGGTGCGATGGCGGTTGCCATGAATATTTTGAAAAACCTTCCGTAGACCGTGAGGATCATGACCAGCGACAGCACCCAGATAATGAGACTGCCGAGGAGCGTGACGATCCACAGCGGTATGCTGTCCCAGAAACCTACATTCGTAATGGCTGTTATGACCTCCTGGGGCAGATCGGTTGCCGCGCTGGGCATGATCCCGGACGAGGACATAATGACGGATATGGCGCCCTGGGCAATGCGGAACAGCATCAGCAGGATATCCATGCAGAAGGTTATGGCGGCCTCGGCAAGCGCGAAGCGAATAAATACCTTGAATGCGTGTTCCGGGCGCTTGAGCTCCGCAAAGCTGCCAGCGGTTTTCATAACGCCCATAACGAAGAACAGCACCAGGAGGCCATACCCGATGGCCTTCAATGCGTCGTTAATGTTGACCATGACGTCCCACACAGCGCCGCCCTTGAACTCATCCGGGCTCTGGCTCATAAGCGCCCAGATTTCGGTGAGTTTTGCGTTCCACATGGCAAGGGCGTTACGCAGGTTCTCTACGATCCAGTTACCATCTCCCATATTCGATCACCTCCTTTGGAAATGGCCGGGAGGGTGGTTCCCTCCCGGTAGTGTCGAAGACTCTGGATCATATCAGCCGGTAATGAGAGTAAGGAGTAGGGTAAGCACCCGGCGCCTTACCGCATTACTGCGGCAGGTTTCCAAGAACTCCCCTCCGAACCGGACTTACACGTCTCCGCGTATCCGGCTCTCCAGAAGTCAGTCTAATTTTCCAGCGTGCAATAAGTCATGACAGGCGGTACACAAAACCATAGTCTTGCGTCTGCGCCCAATCATTGCCCGTTCCCATAGGGCTTTTCCCTTCAGATCCTTCAATCTGCGTACATGATGAACTTCCAAGTCCACATTTTCCGCTTCGCACCACTCGCATTTCCGTGCTTTCAGTCTCTGAATCAGGCTGCAAGGACTGGAACGGAAATAGCTTCTAACGAGAGTATCAAATTCGCCCGTTGCCATTTCTTTTTGTCGCCGGAAGCCCTCATTATAGAACAGGGCGGTTTTCCATCCGGTTTTCGTCTCATAGCGGATTCCAAAGTCCTTGCCAATGCGATATTTCTCTCTGATTTTTCTAACTTTTGTGTGGTATTTTGCGGCGAGAGTCTTATACATACTGTACTTCATCATATAACCAAACGATTCCAGTATGGTTGCATTATTGGCGATTTTGTAGTAATTGTATAAGCCTCGGATTTCAGCGTTATATTGACGCAGGATTTCCAAATCATCCAGGTGAAGTAGTTGCTTTCTTGCGATAGATGTCCAAATTTCCTTCCCGTTCACAGGGTCATGGGTGATTTGCATCGCCTGATAGGAGAACAGCTTGTTCATCCATTTATCTTTTGGTACGTACAGCATGATTTGTCCGCTCATAACCCGCTGGGTTTTACCCCGTGCGCCTTTTCTGGGTGTCTTGTCATCACAAACGAAAATCTCATATCCCAGAAAATGCGCCTTGTCCCTTTTGGCGTGAGTAACCAGTGTTTTTTCCTCTGACATCTCCAGATGCAGATTCTCTTTCAAGAACGCACCGACCTCATTTTTAATGTCTAATGCATCTTGCCGGGAACCAATCACACCAATCAGAAAGTCATCCGCATAGCGGACGTATACCAGCCGCCTGAAATTTTCGTCCATTGGGTCGGACGCCGGTACACTCATCATTCTTGCACGGGTTTCTTGCATTTCTGCCACCGCCGCCTGCTTTTCTTCGGGTGTGAGGTTATCCCACTTGTTTTTTCCATATTTGCGGTCCCGGAGGTACTGCATATGGCCCACCTGTTTCTGGTATTCCGTAGTCCGCCTGCGCACTTTCCCGCTGTGAAAGCTGGCGGAAAATCGCTCCATGAAACAGTCCAATTCGTGAAGATAGACATTCGCTAGAATAGGGCTGATGATAGAGCCTTGCGGCGTGCCGGAATAGGTATTGTGATACACCCAGTCCTCCATATATCCGGCTTTCAGGAATTTCCAGATCAGGCTGATGAAATATTCATCTTTGATTCTGCGGCGCAGCAGATTGATTAGAACGGTGTGGTCTACGTTATCAAAGCAGCCCTTTATATCGCCCTCAATAAACCACTTTGTCCCGATGAACTTATGCTTCACCTCCATCAGCGCTGTGTGGCAGCTATGGTTCGGCCGGAATCCGTGAGAGTGGCGGGAGAAGCTGCCCTCGTAGATACTTTCCAGTATCATGCGAACAACCTCTTGAAGCAGTTTATCATCAAAAGACGGGATACCCAGAGGGCGCTTCTTCTGAGGATTGTTATTCTTTTGAATATACGTCCTGCGGGCCGGGTTGGGATGATAGCTATGGTCTTTGAGGGATGCAATCAGGCGTTCGATACGCTTTGCACTCATGCCGTCGATGGTTTTGCTGTCGCTCCCCTCCGTCATGTTGCCTTCCTTCGCATAGATATTTTGGTATGCGAGGTAGTACATTTCCGGGTTATACAGGTTGCGATAAAGTCTTTGGAAGGAATATTCTTTTTTGCATGCTTTCGATTTCAGACTTTCCAATACGTTTTGTGGATTTCTCATGATGCCTCACGCACCTTTCCATAATTTTGTATTGGGTGACTTCCTGCCGCCCTTCGCCATGTGCAGAGTTTTCCCCTGCTCAGACTACTATGGCGACTCCGTTACCATGCTGGATTTTCAGCGGCTTTCCGCATAGCCCTGTCGGGCATTCCAGTTTAGGCAATCTCCGTTTAGGCTTGCTGAACATGGCTCATTGTGATGTCGGAATGGGGTTTTCGTCCTTTACACGCTTATTGCGGTTGGCCGCTGTGGGTATATCGCAAGAGGCAAAGAAATCATACCTCTTGCCACAGCGCACGGCTTCTCAACCATCCTTCGCCGTTGGCTCACCTATGCCGCCTTGGACTGCCCATCAAGCAATTCAGCCTTCATCCTCATTCACAATCTATCATCTCGCCGTTCAGTCGTGGGTAGATGATTTCCCCAACTTACGACTTTCCCAATATGCTACACTCCCCTTTGGGTTTCCCCGCCGGATAAATTGGGTGATGACGGTGCGGGGTTCCCCCCGGTCATACCTTTACACCGCTGTCCTGCCACGGACAGTATTCATTACAAGCCCATGTGCTGATTTATTTCAGCACGCTACGGACGCACTTTCTTTGGTAAAGGTGATCACAATGCCGCCTGCCATGGTGAGCATGCCGTTGGCCCGCTGAGAGGGGTCGTGGGATTTAAGGGAGAGGCCGATCTGCAGGATACCGAAACCCAACAGGATAATACCCACGGCCCGGATCAGAGAGAAGATAAACTCCGTCAGGTTTTCCACTACGGCCAGGGGATCGTCCGCAGCGAATGCGGTGGCGGTGAAGCTGAAGCAAAGGACGACTACAGCGAAAATGGCGAATATGCGATAGGCCCGGTTATTGGTCATATGGTTCTTTTTCAAGATAGTTTTCCTCCTTCTGTTGAATTGTAGATGTAGCGGGTTGTTGGATAAGGAACGGATTGCCTGCATAGAGCTGCCTGCGGTGGACATACTGTGGCCCGCCGCCGTCCGGGGAGAAGCGAATATTGGGGTGGCGCATGAGATCGTACTTTAAGTCCATGACGGGCGGAGCGCCGCGGATGAACAGGATGCAGTAGCGGTTGTCCAGCATTCTGACTTCATCCGGGGCTAACAGTTCTCTACCGCTGGATTGGGTGTTTGTGGAGTAGCTGCCGCTCTTGCCATGGGACTCGCCATGGGAACGGGTCAGGATGGATGACTTGCCCAGCATCTCGGATATGAGCTTGTGGGTGCTGGATTCATTGCCGCCGAGGTACAGGATGGTATCCGAATTACCGAGGATGGTTTCCCAGCTTTCCTTGTACAACTCCTTGATCTGAGCGATGTTCTGGATGATGGTGCTGCTGGAAATATTGCGGCTTCTCATGGTCGCCAGTTCCCGCGTATACCCCGGCAGGGGCATGGCGGCGAACTCATCCAGAATGAAATGCACATGGTTGGGCAACGGCCCGTGGTGGATTTGGTCTGCGGAATAGTACAATGCTTGAAATGCCTGAGCGTATAGCAATGAGACGAGAAAATTGAAAGAGCCATCGTTGTCCGGGATCACGGCATACAGGGCGCATTTCTTTTCCCCAAGGGAATACAAATCCATATCGTCATGGTCGGTGATGGCCTTGACCTGAGGCAGTGAGAATGCGTTGATCCGCACCGCCGCCGCCACAAGTATCGATTTTGCGGTCTTGCCAGCCGCCATCTTGAAAATATGATATTGCTTTACGGCGATGTGATCGGGTTGCTCCTGCTCCAGGGAATTGAATAGGAGATCGAGGGGCGAAACGTGATCCTCATCTTCCTCCTTTACCTCGGCATATTCCAGCACCTTCAGCACCATAGAAAAGTTCTGCTCATACGCCGGGGCCTCATGGAACAGCATCAGAATTATCGCCATGAACAGAGCTGTTTCCGCCTTCGTCCAGAAGGGATCGGATTCATGGCTTCCCCTGGGGGTTGTGGCCTGGATGAGATTGGTCACCAGCTTCAGCACATCCTTGTCATCCCTGAGATACACGAAGGGATTGTATCCATCGCTCTGGGCAAGGTTCACAAGGTTGAGGACGCGAATGTCGTACCCCTGGCTTTTGAGGAAGCTGCCCGTGGAATTGAGGACTTCCATCTTGGGATCGGTGATCACCATGCTGCATCCGTTGCCCTCCAGTATGTTGGGTTTGACAAACCCGCGCGTCTTGGCCGCACCGCTGCCGCCGATGACCAGCACATTCAGGTTTCTTTTGTGTTTGTAAGCGTCCAGCCCCAGCTTCACATGGCGGGTCAGGGGTTTGTTCAGCTTCTGGGCGAACATGGCGTTGACCTGCTTTGGAGAGCCCCATGTGGCGCTGCCGTGTTCTTCGCCATCCCTACGCCGTGCCTGATCGGTAAAATACAGCCCAATGCAGAGGACATATATCCCGGTTGCGAAGAGCAGCGCTACAAGGCTTTTATCCGTCCATGCTACGGCCAATGGGTTATTGAGCGCCACGGTCAGGTTCTCAATGAGCTTGGGCAGGCCGCCCTCTCCGAAGCATTGGGCCAGCACCAGCGCCAGCCAAGCTACGGGGACATACAAAAATACGCACAGGAGGATATCTCCCGTGCGCGATTGCTTATGGGGTATGGGTATCACCTCTTTTCTGGCTTATGGATGATTTGTTGACGATATAGGCATACTATGATATGATTTGACTATATTAAGGAGGCTTGAAATTATGGAAGAAATGATCCGTCCGTCCGCTGATCTCAGAAACCACTACAGCGATATTTCAAAATTGTGCCGGGAAACCCGCCAACCGGTGGTCATTACGGTGAATGGCCGCGGGGATACGGCTGTGCTGAATCTGCAGGAGTACCGGCAGATGTCGGCAGAGCTCACGCTTTTGCGGATGCTTGCCGATTCGGAAGAGGACGTCCGTGCCGGGCGTGTCGCGCCCATTGAGGATACCTTTAATGGGATTCGAGAGCAGCTGCTTGCGAGGAAAGATGTATGAAATACTGCATCCTCCGAACCGATAAGGCAAACGACCAGCTATACAGCCTGATCCAGTACATTGCAGATGACTCCGGGGATGTCGATATTGCCTTGGAGTATCTTGCCCGGCTGGAGAAGGCTGCAATGCGCCTTGCGGAGTTTCCCTATTCAGGCACGGAGCCCCGCTACAGCATTCTGCGCAAACAGGGCTACCGGGTGCTGATCGTGGAGAAGCAGCTTATCTTCTACAAGGTGGACGATGATGCACGGACTGTCACCATCCACGCGGTAGTGGACGGGCGCATGGAGTATAAGAACCTGATATAACGCTTATTTCGCCCGTCCCCTGGCTTTTGCCTTTGTTCTCGTCCTGGCCGGAACCTGCTCACCGCGCTTTTTCTCCAGCGCCGCTTTGTTCTCCTTGAGCTTTTGCTCTATGGAGGGGCGCTCATGCATCGTCCTCCCGCGGTCTTTGCCTTTCCATGTAGAGGAGCTGTCCCTTGTATCTTGTGAGGCGGGTCCCGACCGAGACTCTTTTTTTGGCTGGTGTTCCTCCTTGGGGGCATTCTCCTGGGCCTGCCGTTCCGCATGGGGAGGGGCATATTGCATCTTTTCAAATACCATATTTGCCCGCTCGATCTCGGTGGCAGGGATAAGGACATCCACCATAGCTTGGGGATTATCTTTATCCTGAATGGCGGAGAAGAGTATCTTCAGGCGTTTGGCGTGTGCGGCAAACTGCCGGTATTCCTCCGGCTGCATGGGAAAGGTACGGATATCCCGCGTTTCGTTGAGCATCTTTCTAAGGCTTACTTTTCCGTAAACCTTCTTATGGTTTCTGGACAGCGCCAGCAGCAGTGCGGCGCCATTTTTGAGTGCGGAGCCGGAAAGCCGTATGGCCACCTCTCCGCCCGAGAGCATCATGCGCACTACCTGTTCGGCTGCATCGCTGGATTCGGACATTCTGTTCACCTCGTTTCGTTTATATTTTTTAGCGTTCTTTCTGGACGTTTTTTTCTCTCGGCTCTTTTGTAACCGCATCGATCTGCTTCTGCATGGCCGGGGCTGTTTGGATGATCTCATCGCACAGGGCGATCTGCTTGCGTATTGCCCGGATATCCCGATTGACCTCCGCCACGGCCTCATATGCCGCAGCCTTTTCCGCTTTGAGCTGCTCCAGCGGGACGCCCGATTTCTCCAGAACATCCACAGCATCCATGTACCTTGCGGCCTCATCCTCCATGCCAGTCATGCCTTGGGCATATAAATCCATGGCTGGGCGAAGGGCCTCCGCATCCGCAAGGGCGTCATATAGGGGCTTGCGCTTTTTCTTTTGCGCATTGAGGATGGTGCGGTGCTTGGTGAGGGCGGCGAGGCGTTCTTCACAGGCAACTTTGTGCGCCGCCAGCTGCTCCGGGCCGGAGATGTTGTTCTCATGTAGGAAGCGGAATTGAGCCTTATATTTTTCAAACTTCATGATCTCCGCCTTCAGGTGCGGGCTCATCTTCGGCGGGTATTCCTGCTTCTTGATCTTGCCGAGCAGATAAAGATAGTGGACATACAGGGCCATAAAGCCGGTGTGCTTCGGGTGCTTTCTGTACGGCGCATATGGCCGCCTTGCTATCAGCACAGGCCGGAGTCCCGCTTCTATGGCTTCCATATTCCCCTGTATGGCCTTTCGAATACCATCCTCCGTGAACAGCGGGTCGCGCCTGCCGGGAACCATCCATTGCTCCTGACCCCGGATCCGGAAGGAGAGACGGTTCCCATGCTTCACTTCGTACCCCATATGCTCCATGAGCATGAGGAAGTGGCCATAGTCGTTGGCGTCCTCGATGGCACGTTTTAAATCCATAGCCAGCATTCCCTGGAAGGTGGGCTGGCCGCTCTGTTCCCGGAGCCATTCATAATAATGAACTCCATGGCTTTTCTCTCCGGCCATGATGATCTTGAGACCATGCTCTTTGCACACCCTGTCGGAGATGGCCCGTATTTGCTGGTAATAGCTCTGGGCGTTGCTGTGGTACTTTTGCCCCGTGATAAAGTTGACGGAATTGAATATGATGTGGGCGTGGATATGCCCTGTGTTGGTATGGACGCCGATCACGGCTTGGTATTCGGGGAGGCATTCTTCCGTGAACTGCCGGGCGATTTCGAGGGCCAGTTCTGGCGTGACCTCCCCGTCTGCAAAGCTCTGGATGATGTGGTATCCCTGGACGCCATCCAGCTTACCCATCTCCCGCTTGGTTTCCATCATCTGGCCATACGGATTTTTCGGCCAGCAGTTGTGATAGGCGGTGAGCACCTGTTCCTGCGTTTTGTCCCCGTCAATGGCGTATCGGAGCATGACGTCCAGCCGGGTACGCTTGGCGAGTATTTTGGTTACCGCCATTTTCTGACCGCCTCATCCAGCTTCTCATATACCCTGTCCAGCAGGAACAGGCTCTGTGCCGCGGTATCCGGCGAGGCGATCCCGGCGTTGACGCTCCGGGCGATCTGATTCACATTCGAGCCGATCTTATTGATCTCACCGATGAGCTTCTGGATATCCTTCGTAGGCCGGGCCTTTACGGGCTTGTTCATAATGAGCCGCCGGAGATATGCGCTGCGGGTCAGGCCGCACTTTCGGGCGTTCTCAATAAGCCGCTGCGCCTCATCTGCGTTCAGCCGCAGGCACAGTTCAAGAGCCGTATCCTTTGCCACGGGCGTCCCTCCTTCCTTTACGAGATTGATCCGCCCACAGGCGGCATATGGGGTCAGGGGCATCCCCTGCAGGCGCGCAAAGATATCTTTGCGCTATGCCTGCGGAGTCAGCGCCGGTGGCGCTGACCTCCGGCCCGCTGGTGGCGGGCTGCGTTTTTAAGCGGAATGTTGATTGGAAGCCTTAAGAAAACGGGCTTTGAAAGAAAAAGAAAGGGTCAGCGTTCCGGCTGCTTCGGCTTGCGGCCCCGGCTCCGTTGTTTCCGGGCGTAATCCTCCGTGGGGATGTTTTCGAGGGAGAGTTCCCGCGTGTTCTCCACATATGCGGAATATCTGGCGTAGTCATATCCATCTGCACAGATGAGCAGGCCACACCCAGCTGCTTCATCCTGAATGAGAATGCAGTGCCAGCATCCCGCTTCATCTACGCACATCAAATCCCGGTTATCTGTAATGAACGGTTGATCAGTCAAAAGCGTATTTGCATATACCGCAAAGCTTTTCGAAGCCAGATTGATCACTTTTTCTACCAGGAAGGGGTCGTCCTCCCGGTTTCGGGGCAGTGTGAGAATCTCAGCGATACTACTCACTTTGCGATGGAAGCGGATCGGCACCCTGTCGGTGAAAAGATGCGTATCCCCATCGCTAAAGAGACGCTTGTCCCAGATATCGTACACGGTCTGTGCAACGGGGTTTTCCTGTACCTGTGCAGAGCGGAATGCTTCGTGCTGGCCTGCGATTTCCTTCAGAGGGTGCATGGCGGTCATGGCGTATTCCAGTTCTTCATGGGAGATATCCACTGAGCGGAGATATTCATAGGCGTGCTTCACAGCCCGGATTTCATCTACCCGCTCAAAAATCACCTGGGGAGATAGCCTGCACAGGCCGATGGAATAATCCCGGTATTCCTGTTCCAGCCGGGCCATGTACCCTTGATATTGTTCGTCCGTCATATGGTTCTCCTTTCCTCATTACTGCTATATCTCCTGCTACAAATACATGTATTTATAGCAGAAAGGGGCTTCGTTTCTGCTACATTTCCTGCTATGAACCTCTCACGCATCGGCATCTTCACAGCGCAAGGCAGTGCTGATCCGTTCCACCGCGCGGGCAGTATATTCCTCCGACATCTCGAACCCGGTGGCGGAGTACCCCTCCTGCACAGCGGCCAGCACCGTGGTGCCGGAACCGGCGAAGGGGTCGAGGATGCGGCCTCCCGGCTCGGTGATACGGACGATATCCCGCATGAGCTGCAGGGGCTTTTCCGTCAGATGGATACGATTCTGGGGATTGCCGTATTTGAACACGCCGGGCAGACAGGGAACGGGTCGGGAGATGGGCATATCCCCGTTGGAGCCCCAGGCGATGTACTCGGCCTGGGAGCGGAAGCGGCCCTTCTGGGGCCGGGAGTTGCCCTTGTCCCATACGGCGGTGCCGCGCCAGATCCAGCCTGCCCACTGGATGGCATCCGTAAGGCTGGGGAGCTGCCGCCAGTCTATGAATACGCACAGGGGTGCGCCGGGCTTGGCAATGCGCCTGCACTCGGAGAGCCATTCTGCGCACCAGCTGGTAAAACTGCGCTGATCCTTTGCGTCCCCGTCAAAGGCGGGAGGGGCGTTCTCGCCCATACTGGAATACTTCTGTGAGGTAGACTTGTTCTTCTCGGCCTGCGTCCTGCCGCCAGACGCATACGGCGGATCGGTGATGATGGCGTCAAAAGAGCCTGCCGGATAGGACCGGAGCAGGCTCAGTGCGTCCCCCTGGATGATCTCCCACTTGGGGAGAGTAAGTTTATCGTTCATGGTGTGCTTGTTCTCCTTCAAATAATAATGAAGCCCGGCATGTTTGCCGGGCTTGGGGTTGGGTTCAGTATGCTGTTGTATCAACGCTCAAATTCGCTTAGTTTTTTTCTGGGATGCTTTACTTTGCCCTGGCTTCGGTCCAGAGTCTTTTCCCAGGTCTTTATGGTTTGCACCTGAAGGAAATCCGCGAGCGCGTCGATTTCCTCATGTTCATCGTATTGTTCCAGCGCCTTATAATACTCCTTTTTATCCTCATCGTAGACAATGACCGGGGGTTCGCCGTGTATCATGAGGAAGTAGTTGAGCAGCGTCCGGCCCACACGTCCGTTTCCGTCCGCAAAAGGATGGATATACTCAAACCGGGCGTGGAAATAGGCTGCAGCTTTGAGGATATTAGCGTTATCTCTGATTTCAGCCAGTTCATCCACCAGCTCGGATATAGCGTCCTCCACTTCCTCCGGAGCATATCCCACCTCATGGATACCAGTCACATAATCATGCTTTTTGAACTCACCTGGGCGTTCGCCTTTATCCACATACCGGCGCTCATCGAAGGTTCCGCTGGTAAGGATAGCATGGACTTCCTTGATAAGTTCCACACTGAGGGGTTCTTTGTCCACGATCTTCTGACGTAGGAAATCATAACAGAGCTTTTGATTCTGCTGCTCAAACAGGGCGCGGGGATCCCCGGTAAAGTTCAGGGCTTTCCCGTTCTCGAAGATCTCCCTGGTATCATGGTAGGTGATCTGATCATTTTCTATCTTGCCGGAATGATAGGCGAACAGGATTCGAAAGCTGTAGAGAAGGAGATCCAATTCCTCCGGTGTTTTCGGATCATGTAAGCGCCAGTATTCCCTTGCTGCAATATAATCGGCCATCTGATTGCCCGCTTTCTTTTGTTCTTGCAAATGCATTATACCATATTTTCGGCTGATTATCTCAGCGGCATGGCTCTTTTTTTCGTTTGGACCGGGGTACTTCTTTCTGATCTGTCAGAACAGGAAGCTTTAGCTTATGCGCATATTTGATTTCCTGCCACATGCCTTCGCTCCACACAGGGCCGTATACCCGCATCTCGCTGCAACGTTCGATCAATTTCAGACACATTCCCATGGCAGCCTTGTCCTCCACGGGGTTTCTGGGATCGGCAATGGGCGGGAACAGAAGGTGTGGACAGACCGGGATATTCCCTTCTAGGAACACTTCACGGGCCTTTTCCTTTGCGAAGGCGATGTTCTTTTCCACATCCCCACGCAGCGGTGAGCATATATAGACCAGCTTGGGGCCGGTTTCATGCTTGCGCAGGAGTGCGGTGGGATTCAGTTCGTTTTCCGGCTCGTTATCTGGGTCGAGGGTATCTTCGCAAAGAGAATATGAGGTAACGGTATCCTGGTAGCTGTAGCCGGTTTCATCGTAGAAGCGTTGGGCATAGTCGGTCTTGATGCGGCAGAGCTGGTTGACCGCTTCCGCATTCGCCCCGCCCATTTCCATATTCCACTCCAGCAGGGTCAGGGCCTTTATGGTCTGGATTTCCGTCTTGTATGGCCTTGCGGAGTTGCACTGCATTTTATAGAAGAATATCCCCGGCTCCACGAGCTGGAGAGCCATGCCGTCTTTGTTGCAGGCGCTGATGTTGGCAAGATAACAGCCGTACAGCATATCGCTGGTACTCCGCTTCCCGCCGCCGTCCTGTACCAGCGTTTGATAGAGTCGGGAAAAACCGTACAGGTTTGTCAGATCGAGGGTTCTTTCTTCCCCCATAAATCCTCCCTTCAGCGGGCCCGATCCCGCGATCTTATGTTTCTTTTCTGTTTGGGCGGGGCTTTCGGTATCTCAGGCAGGGGCTGGCGGAGGGCGTCCATCCATTCAAAGGCCGCTTTGCGCACAGCCTCATATTCGGCAGGCGAAGTCTTGCGGGGACACCACCATGCCTTGCCGTCCTCCTTTTCGGGCGAGAACGACTGGATGCTGTCATCCGTCAATCTGGGGAATGTGATCGAGGCAGCGTCAATCGTGCCCACGTGCCTGCTTACAGCCTCGATATGTATGCCCTGCATATTAGGATCATCCGGCTGGTACAGGGTCAGCTTTACGCTTATATCCTCCGAGATATCCCCATAACAGGCCCCGTCTTGAAACTCTACATTTTCCATCTGCCCATGGGGGTTGCTGAACAGCAGCCATAGCACGGTTTCGTTTTTGTCCATATTGCCTCCTTTATCTGGCCTGACTACGGGATTTTGAGGTACATTTGGTTTTAGAGGCCGGTTTTGCGATCTCCGGCAGTGGTTGGCGGAACACATCCAGATAGCTGGCCGCAGCCTCCCGGATTATCTTGTAGTCGGCAGGGGTAGGCTGATAGGCATACCATTCCACCTCATCCCGGTATTTCCAGATATGTGGATACACCGCTTCGGGGAAATTAGCGGTGCGCTTTTTCCCAAGGAGATCGGATAACCGCATGGTAATGGCGTCTACTTGCCCTTCCGTGCGGTTGAGCATTGTAATCCGCAGCGCCTCATAATAATCCGCCCTGCCCATGGTAACAAACTGGATTTTTGCTTTCAGATCGGGTGCTACATCGCCGTAACAGGCGCTGCCCACGAAGGTGGGGTTGTCGATGCTCTTGCAACCGGTGAATATTTTGGAGAGTTCCCTTTCGAATGTGTTCATGCCGTCCACCTTCAGCGGGCTTCCCCGCGGGAGCGGGGCTTATCCTTTTTTCTCGGCTGCTCGGGAGGAGGGCTTTCGGCTATAGCTTCCTGACTGCGATACTCATATGTGGAACCGTCTTGTGAGAGCATAAAGCCCTCGCTTGTGAGGTCAAGCTCCCACATCTCCGCCGCCTGCTCATATGCTTCTTTTGAACCGCTGGATGGGGACATATCCTCTGTGATTGCTCCGTCCTGGAAGACCATCCAGCCTACATTGTTGCCGATATCTTCATCCGCCCAGCGGTACTCGATCTCCATACCGGCAAACCGCTTTGACAACGCTTCCAGAATAACGGGAACGCCATCCCATGCCGTGTAAAAGGAAAGCTGATCCCTGGATTTGTCCCAGGGGATGCACTCGTAAGCATTCCACTTGGTACCCCAATTCTTTATACACCAGTCGTACCAGGTGGTGCAGCCATACTTCTGGATGTTTTCATAATACTGTTTTCCGAGCTCAAACACTTCCGGGTCATCCTTGACCAGGTTCTTATAATGTTTTTGCAAATCCGAGAGCCGGATTTCCTTCTGCTGTTCCGAGAGCCGCCCGGTTCGTTCCCGGATGGTGATCGCTTCAACCGCACTGTTGTACTCACGGTATAGCTTCAAGCCCCGATCTCCCCTTGAGCCAGCCTCTATATTCAGGGAAGGAGGCATGGGGATGAGTTTGTTGAAATCAACATATCCGAGGGGTTTGCCGTCAGGCTTGACAAATTCCATGATCGTCCGAAGTTTGGTATACTCCGCGTCATCTCCACGGACGCTTATGTGGTTCATAACATGGTTTGGCATCCGCTACCTCCTTTCGCTTTCTATGGCATTGCACACGATCCTGAGTTCATGAGCCCGGTTCACCTGTTCCCAGGGGAAGGCGTCGTCCGTGAAATGCCCGTAGCAGGCGGTGGGCGCGAAGATGGGATTGCTCAACCCCAGGGTGCGGATGATCCCGGATGGGGTCAGGTCGAAGACGGAGGTCACCGCTTCCTTGAGGATGGAATCCGCATAGATGCCCGTATCGTGGGTATCCGCATCCACGGCCACAGGCTCGGCTTTCCCTATGGCATACGCCAGAGAGACGGTGCATTCCTCAGCCAGCCTTGCACCTACAATGTTCTTGGCGATATAGCGGGCCATATATGCGGCGCTTCTATCTACCTTGGTAGCGTCCTTGCCGGAGAGGGCCCCGCCGCCGTGGGGGATAATCCCGCCGTAGGTGTCCACCATGAGCTTGCGCCCGGTGAGGCCGGTATCCGCTTCAAAGCCGCCATTGACAAAACGGCCAGAGGGGTTGATATACACGGCGTTTTTATCGAAGGGCAGCTTGCCAAGGGAGGGCAAAATGACCTGCTTCATGATCCCGGTGCGGAGGGCATCCATGTCGGTATTTTCGATATGCTGGGCGGATACCACGATGGAGGATATCCTCCGGGGTACGCCGTCCACATATTCCACGGACACTTGGGCTTTGCCGTCCGGCATGAGGCCGGGGATAGTGCCCAAACGCCGGGCGACGGTGAGCAGGCGGGTCATGCGGTGGGCCAGCACCACTGGCATGGGCAGCATCTCTTTGGTTTCGGTGGTGGCGTAGCCATACATAATGCCCTGATCCCCAGCGCCAAGGGAGCAGCTTTTATCCACCAACTGTCCATCTTCGCTGTCGATATAGATGCCGCTGTCCTGCCTGTCCACGGCCTGGGCGATATCCCCGCTCTGATCGTGGATGAGGCATTCGATCTCATATTCAAGACCGTCATATCCGATGTGCTTGATGGTACGGCTTACGATATACGGGATGTCGGGCATTTCCTCCGTGGTGATCTCGCCAGCCACGATCACCTTACCGGCGGTGGCCAGCACTTCGCAGGCCACGCGGGAGGCAGGATCGGTTTCCAGACACGCATCCAGAATGCTGTCGGCAATGATATCGCAGAGCTTATCGGGATGGCCTTCGGTCACGGACTCCGCCGTGAGGATTTTATATTCACTCATATACTTTCTCCTTTTTTCTTTCAAAGATGATGGGCGGCCAGCGCCGCCCTCAGTTACTTCCGCTTATTGCGGATGTGCAGAAATACAAGCCCGCCCAGGATGAACAGGACGAGGCAAATGCTTATGATCGTCTTGGGTTCCAATGTAGTTCCTCCATTCTATATGGAATTATAGCTGGCCGCGGTGTACGGCCAGAAGGACAAAGCGCCCGTTACCCCGATAGAGGGAACGGTCACAGGTAGAGAGAGTCAGGACAGAGTCCGTTTCACAAACAGCCACGCCGGTATCGTAGAGGGATAGCTCCTTTGTTTTTTCCAGCCATTCGGAAAATGCCTGGGGGTTGGGAAAGGACTGGCGGAGGTAATTGAAACTTTTGTCCCGCAGATCGAGATGCAGCACGGCGAACACCTCCCACCAGCCATGTGCTTCGATATGGGTATCGAATTGGATATAGGGATGGGCCAGATAATATTCTTTTTCTTTGTAGAGCAGCAATGGCGCAAACATCTCATCCTCCCGTCCTTCGCCCATGTTGTGGGCGTAGAGGATGGTGTTTTGGTCGAGTGGAGCAAGGCTGTTGTTTGCGTCCATGAAAACAGCCCCGGCGCTGGATTTTTTGCCGGAGCTGTCCTGCTTCAAGTATGTTTGATTATTCTCCGCCTGCATGACGGGATAGGATATGGGCGTGCCGGGGATGGCGATCCAGCCGATGGTATCTTCGTTCAGTTCCCGGAGCCCAGCAAAATCCGCCGCAATGTAGGGAAGCTGCAGGGATGGTTCGGCATCCTGTTGCTCCAGAGGCTTTTCAGGACCGGCCGGATCGTATTCCTGAACAGCGGAATATGTCTGCTGGATATCGATATAGCTCTCTGCTTCCTCCTGCGCAGCACGACTGGAAATGAGGAAATAGAGCAGAAGAGAGCCCGCAACCGCAAACAGCCCCAGGCTCAAAATCATGGTTTTTCGTATTCGGATCACCTCCTATGCATAGGAAAGGGGGAGCTTGCGCTCCCCCCTGGGTCAATGGCTTAGTTCATTTTTCTCTTTCGAAGATACAGGACGCCCACGCCTGCGGCAAGCGCCAGCAGACCGATTCCGCCATATAGCGCCCACATGGGCAGACCGTCACGCCCAGTCTTTGCGCCGCTGCCCTCCTTGTGGCCTTCGGGAGAATTGTAGACGGTGACCGGGAAGGGGTCATCCTCGGTATCCCGCGCTTCCATCTCGAAGGGGATGGGTTCGGTATAGCCTACATATCCCTTGGGGACAGTGACCTCTCGCAAGGTGTATTTCTGATCGGACAGGTCCTTAATGATGGCCACGCCATCTACCGTGGAGATGATGGCGCTGCCCTTTTCGTCCGGGATGTAGGCTCCATCCTTATCCCTGGACAGATTGATCTCCTTGCCGTCCTCGCCGTAGAGGGTGAATTCTGCCCCGTCCAGAGGCTTGTCGGTGGCCCTGTCAATCTTGGTGAGCTTCATGGCATAAGCGGTGAAGCTGACGGTCTGATTCTTGTCCTCGATGTCTGTATGAGCCGCGATCTCGTTCTCGCCGATATAGAGCCGCTCGAACACTACGATTTCCTTTCCTTTCAGAGCGGAAGCATCGAAGGTAAAGGTCACTTCTACGGAACCATCCGCCTTTTCAGGGGTGAATGTGGTTTCAGCGGCGACCTCCTTGCCATCAACGAGGAGCGCCTTGCCCGTGGCCTTGTCCATGAGAGTGCCCTTGAGGGTGTACTTCTCGCCAACGGTCAGCCCTTCGTATTTTACCTTGTCGATGATGGTGGCCGTCTTGGAGATGGTGAGCTGCTTTTTGCCATCCTTGCCCGTGGCAGTCGTGCCGATCTTCGGCTCGGTGAAGCTGACGGTCTGATCTTTATCTTCAATATCCGCATGAACAGCGATCTCCGCATCCCCGATATAGAGGCGCTCGAAGACCACAACCTCTTTTGCTTTCAAAGAGGAAGCGTCAAAGGTGAAGGTCACATCTATGGTGCCGCTGGGCTGATCCGGCGTGAAGGTTGTCTGTGCGGTGACTTCCTTATCGCCTACCAGCACAGGCTTGCCGGTGGCCTTGTCCATGAGAGTCCCCTTGAGGGTGTGCTCCTGGCCTACGGCGAGATTTTCATATTTCACCGTATCCACGATGGTGGCGGCTGCGGAGAGGGAGAGTTCCTTCTCGCCATTTTTGCCTGCTGCCATTGTGCCGATCTTTGGCTCGGCAAAGGAAACGGTCTGGCCTTCGTCCTCGATATCCGCGTGGATGGCGATCTCCCTGCCGTTGTGCAGCAGGCTTTCGAAAACCACCACGCTCTTGGCTTTCAGGGAAATGGCGTTGAAGGTGAAGGTCACTGTTACGGAGCCCTCCGCAGCTTCCGGAGTGAAGATAGTTTCGGCTGTAACGGGCTGGCCGTCAATCTGAACCGCTTCGCCGGTGGCCTTGTCCATGAGTTGCCCCTTCAGGGTGTACTCCTGGCCGGGCTGCAGGCCCGTATATACTACGGTGTCCACGATCACGGTTTCCGCCGTTGCGTCCAGCGTTTTCTCACCATTTTTTCCGGCTGCCGTGGTCCCGATTTCAGGGTTCAGGAAGGTGATGGTCTGATCCGCATCCTCGATGTCTGCGTGGGCGGCGATCTCCTTGTCCTCCAGATAGAGGTTTTCAAAGACCACCACAGTCTTTCCTTTGAGAGCGGATGCGTCAAAGGTAAATTCCATAGTGGTGCTGCCGCTCTCAGCAGTGGCCCGGAAGGCTTTCTCCGCCGTCACCTGGTTTTCGCCCACCATGAGGGGTTCCCCGGTGGTCTTGTCCATGAGTACGCCCTTGAGGGTATACTCGGTTCCAGCCTTCAAACCGCTGTAATAAACGGTATCCACGATGGTGATGGACTCTGCGGCATACGCCGTATTGCCCATGCCCTCCTTTTCCAGCGCGGTGGTGAAGATTTCGGGAACAGGGATATAATCGTCCGTCAGGGTTCCCAGGTCGATTACGGTGTTATGGCGATACACGGACACCTCAAAGGAGAGCAGCTCGAAGCCCTCGTTGGCCTCGCAGGGCAGTTCTTCAATGATGTAGTCATCGTAGAGGAGCGCGCCCTTGCTGTCATCCAGCACATCCAGTTCCCCGAACCATACGCCGTCCCTGTCGGTCTGACCGGCATTGGTGTTCTGGCTGTGAGGGTTCCATTCGCTGGCGGTGGAAAACTCGCCGTTTACATCGGTGACAACAATATGGGATTCTCCCGTGGTCTTGGAGGTGATGCTAAACGGTACGCCAGCCAACCGCTCTGCAGTTCCATCCGCTATCTTGATGCCCTTGAGGTCGCCGCGGAGAGGATCGTTGCGGATGGCGGTTTCCGCCGTATTCAGTTCTACGGTTTTTCCATGTTCACGGATTTCTAAGAAGCGGGAAAGGACGCCCGTGGAGAGGTAGCCCTCAAAGGGCGGGGCGATCTCCCGTACCTCATAGGTTCCGTAAGGCAACAGATATTCAGGCGTATATGCAGTTCCGGTTTCATCGGTTACCGTGGTGTAGACCACCTCGCCGGGTGCGTAGAGGGTATCCTGCACCAGCACGCTGTCCAGGCTGCGGTTCACGATTTCAAAGGTAGCCCCTTCCAGCGTTCCGCCGCCCTGGGCCCTGTGCTCACCGATTTCGTTGTCCCACTTTTCAATCAGCACATTGCCGCGCACAATTTCGTTTTTAATCACCTTGTCTGCAGTAGTCATGCTGACGATGACGCCATGCTCCCGGATGCGGAAGCCCTGGCGGATCACGCCGGAGTTGAGGTAGCCGACAGGAGCGGTGCGTTCCACGATCTCATATGATCCGTAGGGCAAAACATCCGCCGCCGTGGAAGCATATCCATGCTCATCGGTAGTCAAGGTCAGCACGATCTCGCCGGGGGCGTACTCTACACCATCTACCAGCACGAGATGCTTGCTGGTGTTGTAGATATCGAGAACTGCACCGGCAAGGGTGGCGTCGCCCTGCTTTAAGGCTGCTTCGTTGCGCTCGATATCCCATTTTTCGATCTTTACGCCGCCGCGGATGACATCGTTCTTGATGGCGGTATCCGCAGAGGTCATCTCCACAACCTTGCCATCCTCGCGGATGATAAAGGTGCGGTGCACAGCGCCGGTGTTCAGATATCCCGTGGGTGCAGTCTTTTCCACAATCTCATATGTGCCGTAGGGCAGGAGATCATTCTTCGTGCAGACAGAGCCGTCCTCGCCCGTGGTCAGGGTATGCACCACAGTACCGGGAGCGTATTCCGTGCCGCCAACCACCACACTGTTGGCGCTGCGGTTATAGATTTCAAATACAGCGCCAGAGAGGGTTGCATCTCCCTGGGGATCGTTGCGGTCAAGCTCCATATCCCATTTTTCTACGGAAACGCCGCCCCGGATCACATCGTTTTTAATCGCGGAATCCACTGTGGTCAGATTGACAACCACACCGTTGGCACAGATTTCAAAGGAGCGCCTTACCGTGCCGGTATTCAGATATCCTGTAGGCGCGGTCTTTTCCACGATCTCATATTCCCCGTAAGGCAGGAGATCGTTGGCGGTGGAAGCAGCGCCACCCTCGTCCGTGGTCAGGGTATGCACCACAGCACCGGGCGCGTATTCCTTGCCGCCTACCACAACGCTGTTCTGGCTACGATTATAGATTTCAAACACAGCGCCAGCGAGGGTTGCGTCACCTTGGGCAGCGCCCTTCCTGTTGAGCTGGGCGTCCCATTTTTCAACGGAAACGCCGCCGCGGATCACATTTTCCTTTATGATGGGCTCGTTGTAGGTTTCAACGGATTCCATGCTGCCGGAGGCTGTGATCTGACGGATAAACAGTTCGTTATTGATGAGATACCCCTCCGGGGCCTTGGATTCCTGAATGGTCACGGTTCCCAGAGGCAGGGTTACAATGGTCCCCGCGCTGTTGTAGTAGAAGGCGTCCCCGCTCACCAGGTAATCCGGGTGCAGCATGGCAAAACCATCTTCATCTGTTTCAATGACCCAGGTTCGGGCAGGGGTTGCGCCGCTGAGCGCGCTGGCGCTGGAATAGCTGCCCTTGTAATACTTGACAGTAAACTGTGCGCCTTCAAGCCCGGCGCCGCCCTGGGGTTCTGCTTTGCCGGTGTCGGCGTCCTGCTTGCGCACCATGATAGTGGTGGGGTCGTTCTGGGGGATATTGCTGACCGTCACCGTGGTGGTATCGTCCTCGTAGATGGTGAAGCTGTACTCCTGATTGGTTCCTGCAAAGCCCGTGGGCGGGGTGCGCTCCACGATGGAATACCCGGAGCCTACGGGCAATCCCGACAGGCTGCCATAACCGTTTGCATTGGTGGTGATGCTTCCCACACGACTGGAACCGGCATACACATCGAACACAGCGCCTGCCAAGCTGTAGCAGGGGTTCCCGTCCGTCAGGTTGGTATCCGCGGATACCTTCCTGACCGCCACGCTGCCCGTGGGATCGGGCTCCGGTTCGGGCTCAGGCTCCCAGGGATCGGGTTCCCATGAGGAGGGGTTATACTGCCAGCCGATGAGGGGCTGGTTGGAGGAAGAGCTGGAATTGTACACAAAGGCTGCAAAACCGGACGGGACGGCAGGCAGGGAGTTGACGATATTGGCCACCTGAACAAGCTGCCCGGTGAGGGTATCGTCCAGACCCTTGAAAGCGTCCAGACTGCCCATGTAACCATATGAGGCCACCGCATGGCACATGCCGTAGGCCCATAGAGCGTCAGGCTCGGCAAACACCTGTTTGACATAGTCGTAACCGGGGCCGCCGTAGAGGTAGTAACAACACTTTACCAGGAAATCATTGGTGTCGGTGATCCAGTAGTCGATATCGTAGGTACCGGCGTTCAGACCGCTGACCGTGGGGTCAAGGCAGAAAGCGGTGTTGCCGTTGGCGGTGTAATACGATGTGTAATAACCGTACCAGATTTGATCTGCGCTACGGGTATGTACCACCTGGGTGGGATAGCTGCTGGTGCTGCGCATGGCGAACATCCGCATCTGAGGCGCTTCCAGATATGCAGTGACCGCAAGATCACCGCCCAGAGGCGAAGCCTGTACATACAGGACGCCATCTTCAATGGAATAGGCGCTCTCCGGGAGGTCAATTCCATTCTGAGAAACTACGGGGTTATTGCCATATTCCAGGGGAATGGCGATCTCTAAAGCATTGGAAGGAAGCGTCAGGGCATGAGTTTGCTTGGAGAACATCCCGCCCTCATATACATTGACCAAAGCGGAGATGGTGATATCCGCAACGCTGCTTTCTTCCAGCGTCCAGGTTACCGTTACCCTGTGGCCCATATACCGGGCAGGCAGATACAGCTTGCCGGTAGAAGGATCATATTCCGCGTCCATGGTCACATCCATGCTGCCGTCCAGCAGGACAGTGAGGTTTTCTGCGTTGGTGGGAATCTCACCGGGGAAGTGGTTTGCGGTGATCTCCATGCTGTCCCCATTCACCATGCCGAGGGTATAATACGAATGGCTGGAGGAAACTGCGAGATTGCTGGGGGTTGCAACCTGCAGCCCGCTACCATATTGATACACCACCTTCACGAGAGGCTCATCCACCACGGCGGTCAGCACCGGCTGGATATGCAGGCCGGGGGATACCGCCTGGGGTTCCTCTGTTTCAGGGATTTCTTCCACAGGCAGGAGTTCCTCCGCTTCATCTACAGGAGGAGGCAGTTCTTCCTCCTGCTCCGTGGGAGCGGATGTTTCCTGCGGCTCGTCCTGCGCATCCGGGAATTCCGATTCTACGGACGCATCCTCAGTGCCTTCAGAGTCAGGCGCAGGCGTGGGTGTCGGTGTAGGCTCCGGGTCAGGCGTAGGCCCCGGCGTGGGTGTGGGTTCCTCTGCAGGGCTTTCCGTACCCTCCGGGGCGTCGCTGTTCGCTTCCTGCTGCAATTCTTCTGTCTGCTGCGGATCGTCCGCAACCGCTTCTCCTGCCGTTGCCAGCGCAGGCATGGGCAGTACGGAGAAGCACAAAAGGATGGCAAGGAGGAAACTGATCATTTGCTTCGACATTGTTTTCATGCAGAAATTCCTTTCTTTTTGTAGTTGAATTGGGGAAAAGAGCAAATAGAAAGGGCCCGCAGTTTTGCAGGCCCTTGAGGGTTTGATGTTAGTAGGCTATGTAGCTGTGGTCCTCGCCGTTTATGGCATGGGCTTTCATGTGGGGTATCAGTTCATCTGGGGTGAGCGTTGCTCCGCAGGAGCAGGCGGCATATCCGCCTGCCGGAGTGGGCGTTGGTTCCAGCTTGGCCGGGGGTGTTTCCACAGGCCCCGGCTCAGGGGTCGGCGCCGGTGTAGGGTCTGGCTCCGTGGGTGCTTCAGTGGGTACCGGCGTTGGTTCAGGCTCCGTGGGTGCGGCTGATTCCGGCCATCCCGGTTGGGGCGTAGGAGTTGGTTCGGGCGGACAGGTGATGGCGGGATAAGGCCATTCGATCTTTGGAGCCGATGTTGGTTCAGGTGGGCAAGTGATTTGGGGGTATGGCCATTCAATCTCCGGGTTCGGGGTTCGTTCAGCCGGGGCGCTTACCACCTTTTCCGCAGGCGTAGAGCTTGGCTCGGATACCGTTGAGCTGCTGACCATCTCCATGACCGGCAGCGATTCCTGCTGTTCGGCTTCCCTTGGTTCTGCTTCCTCTGGCATCACTTCCTGTTGGTCTGCCTCCGCCTGCTCCGGCGTGGATACAGGTACAGGTGCGGAGGATGGCCCGGTCAGTTCTTTGATTTGGAGTTCCTCGATCTCAGGTTTATCCTGTTCTTCCCGCCATGAGGCCCTTTCCTGCACCGCCATAGCCTGGGCCGTATAACGTTCCACCGTCCATGCGGACAGGGCTTCCGTTTCCTCCCGGCTCATGCAGCCGGTCAGCAGCATTGCCGCACTTGCAGCGATCAAGATGATTTTTGCTTTTTTCATGTACTGTCACCCTTCCTTTCAAGGCAACAATACCCTCACGCATGCCACAAGGGAACCCCCAATTCACAGACAGTTTGGGGCTTTTCCCGCACAACGCTTGCAATCCACACTCCGAAGAGTGATGAATGGTACATCACATATTCGGGAGGTTTTGACTATGAAGTTTAGGTTCGTGCTGGAAAACGGAAAGCGCAGAACGCTGGCCAATGCGCTGGGCGAAGCGATGAATGCGGAGGTGCGCTATCTGGGCGCTCCTACATTCTGCTTTGAGGTTGGCGGAGGCCTGCTGGATAAGGATGGGGTGCTGGATATCCCGGAGGGAGTGGATCATATGGTGCTGCTTGATAAGCTGGCGGAGGCCGGGTTCCGGCCAGAGCAGGAAGCGGCCATACAGGAGGAACTTGAACAGACGGAGTCCACCGGGGAAGAATTTATCATCCCCATTCCCGCACAGGATTTCAATGCCCGAACCAGGGATAACCTCGATAAGCTGCTTGCTGCCAAGGGTGGCCTAATCATGGCAGCCCTCGGCGTGGGCAGGCTCCAATACTCCGAAGATCATGGATACCTTGCTTTTGACCTGTACGACAGCCAGCCGGAACAGAAGGAGCTTGACGCCTGTACCGATCTGCTCAATGCCCTGTATACCACGGCGAGGGAACAGGTCAGAGTGACGGCAAAGGCACAGGCCGACATTGATAATCCCAAGTACGCCATGCGCTGCTTCCTGCTGAAGCTGGGATTCATCGGCCCGGAGTATAAAGAGACAAGGTCTTTGCTGCTCTCCCGGCTTCCCGGTAATGCCAGCTTCAAAAGCGGAAAATAGGGTTTGCCGCCTGCATCACCGTTCCCGGCCCCTGGATTTGTTCTTCCGGGAGCCGGGCTTTTCCTGCGCAAAAAAGGATTCCCGCATCCTTTTCCCATACAGTTCCTCCACCTGTCGCTCCGTTTTATATAGGGCGTCATATAGCAGACGGGTATCCATGCCGTTCTGCCGGTAGCCCTCCGCAATGCCGCCGAAGTAGGAAAAGGAGGGCAAGGCGGGATCACAGTACCGTTCGTCCATCTCATACATCATGGGATAGTAGATTTTTCCCGTTTCGGGGTCGCTCACTGCAATATCGGCTTTGTGATAAAAGTTAGGAAATCCTTCGTAATGGTCCAGGCTCTTTTCACACTTTGGGGTGATCGACCACAGGAGGCCGGGGACAACCGCATCTTTCTTGGGGATCACCGTTGCTACGCCGCCACCCCGGAAGGTTAACTCATATCCATGGAGCATTACCGGCATGAGGGGGGTGGCGTCCGGGCATCTGTACTCCATTTGGGTCAGGTTGATGTTGCTCCCGTAGGCAAAATACAGGCGTTCGTCACTCATCTTCCAGTACCTCCAGCGCATCGATCTCGGCAAGGGCCGTAAGGAACGCCCTTGCCTGGACATGGATATCCCGCTCATATTGACAGGGGATGTCCGTCATGCGGGTGAAGTTCCTGCACTGATAGCGGATATATGACTCGATATTGGGGAACTGCTCCTGATCAAAGGAGCCCTCAAAGAGCTGCTCCATGATCTCCATGGGCGTCCCTTCGTACACATCATTTTCTATGCGTATCTGCACATTCTCACCTCTCCATCTCTCGTTTCTTCTTTTTCTTTTTGTTTACTTCATAGCTGTCCTTATCGTGGCGCCATGCTTTGTCGCCCTCCAAATGGGCAAGGAGATGATCCCGGGTATTCTTGAATTCCTCCCCGTTGAGCCCCATCCTCACCAGCCAGACCCGGAAGGTAAACAGTTCGTTATCCGACTGCGTCCTGCGCATGACCGTGCTGCGCTGGGCGATGGCCTGGGCGGACATGGCAAGGCATAGGTGCACATACGCCTTTACGATCCCAGCGTGGAGGGTGGCGTTGAAACATCGGAATTCCACCGTGCCGCGATAAAATACGGAATGCAGATTGAGGGCGTAATACCGCGTCCAGTTGTAATGCTCATATGAACCGTTGTTGCCTTCGTACCAGATGCTCTCCAGCCGGGTCAGGTCTTTCGTTTCATCCGCTGACAGCTTCCTTGCCTTTGTGAGCATGGGTTCACGCACTTTCTGACAATAATCACGCGCTCGGCCCTCGTTGACCTGTAAGGCTTTGAAGAGAATATCTTCCTTGGAAAACATAATGCTCATGAGGTTTTTGAGGCTCTGGCGGTTGTGGTTGGCTGCATCGATATGGATATGGAGGCCACAGCTGTCGTTCACCTTGGCTCCGGTGCGGCGCAGAGTGCGAATCGCTTCCTGAAGCTTAGGGATTTCCTCAAATGTGAGCTTGGGGGTGACCATTTCTACTTCATAGGATGAATTGCTTGTATATTCATATTTCCCGTTTACCTTGCGCTCCGTAGTGATGCTCGAGTCGCTCATGAGCGTCCAGGTTTTCCCCTCCTGATCTTTCACCGTCCATTTGCCATACCCGCCGCCTGTATATCTCGCCTGCGTACCAAAATGTTCAGCCAGGGCCTTTGCCGCTTCCTCACGGGTGATCCCTGTCATCTCGTCCTCCAGCCCGAAGCATTGGTTCTTGATGGTGATCTCACTCATGGGCAGCGCCTGCTTTCAGTTCCTCATCCACGGCCCGGAGCCGCCTGCCGATAGCTTCTACCACATTGACGGTGACGGAGTTGCCTGCCTGCTTATATGCCTGGGCGTCCGAGGTGACGGCCAGCATTCGGTCGATCATATCCTCCGGGAAGCCCTGCAAGCGGAAACACTCACGGGGCATGAGGCGGCGGATGCGGCCTTTTAATACCACGCCTTGGGAGCTGCCCGTGTCCAGGGTATGGGCGAACGCCGTTCCCACGCGGGCTCGGCGTTTGTTGGTGGTGGGGTAGCCCAGATACACGCTGTCCCCGTCATATGCCTCCTTGTATCCACGCTTTGTCGCTTCCTTTATGAGCAGAGGATCATCCTGGCTGGGGTCTGCTTGGAATACGCCGGAAAGCTCACCTTTTCGGTTGGACATCTGGGCCTTGCCATAGTCGGCGGTGACGCAGCGGGCCTGTTCTGTCACCCTTGGGTTCCCGGCGCTCAGGTCCACAAACACCGCATTCTGGGTCTGATTGCGGTTGAGGCCCCGGAAATCCCCGGCCTGCAGGGTGTGGGCCTCAGTGAGTTCCCCGGTGACGCCGTCCTTGCGGTTGAAGCCCACAAGGTACAGGCCGCAGCCTTTCCCAAGTCCCCCGGTGTTTGCCGTCTGGGTGCAGGCTAAGCCTCTGGAGTCGTAGACGGTGTATCCCTGCTTGCGGCCTGCGACCCGTATAAGAGCCGCTGGGTTTGCTTCTCGGTCAGGTAGTATTTTTCCGGCGCATCCTGGATCAAGATATCCGACAATGAACACCCTGCGCCGGGATTGGGGGACTCCGTAATCCTTGCTGTTAAGCACAGTCCATTCCACGCCGTACCCCAATTCGCAAAGCGTATCGAGGATGACGGAGAAGGTTTTCCCTTGATCATGCGATAGCAGGCCGGGTACATTATGAACAGAAATCAATTATGCATTTCACCTCCATAAATATCAGAGAAACAGGGCAGTTTGCTCTGTTTCTCTGTGCATAATATTTTTTAAGTTTTATCGGCCGAGCGAAGATAACCATTCAATCAACTCGGCATCCTGTTCCCAAGGAACCGTCTTTGGTAGGTTGAGTTGTTCAGCTGCTTTTTCCAAGGCGGCTCGTTTTGCCTCGTTGTCTGCGCGTGCATAGATTTGCGTAGTCGAAATATCAGCATGTCCTAAATAGTCCTTAATGTAGACTGGATTGATATTTGCCTGCACCAAATGCATCGCTTTTGTGTGCCGAAATATGTGAGGAGAAACTTTTACTGGTATATCCATAGCTTGTGTGCTGGCCATATCTACATATTTCTGGACGATATAGGTGATACCGGAGCGGGTCAGTTTTATCCTGCGTGAATTGTGAAACAACGGCATATCGGCATGAATACGAGGGTGGATTCGGTTTTCGGTAAAGTATTCCTTTAGCAGCTCTGCCGTTTGTTTCATTATCGGTACCGAACGGATTTTTCCGCCCTTACCATGCAATGTAATAACAGGTGGATAGTCCAGTCGCACATCTCTGACGCAAATATCAGTGAGTTCGCTGACACGGGCAGCTGTGTCGTATAGCACAGTAAGCAATGTCAGATGGCGACGGCCTTTAGGCATTGATGTATCCGGCATTGATAAAATCAGTTTCAAATTTTCTGCTGTCAAATATTGCGCAGGCGGAGCAGGCGCTGTCATGCTCGGAATCTTCAAAATTTGTACACAGTGCTCCATGAACTCTGGGGCTTCGGCCATGACATAGCTGAAAAATGTGTGGATGGCGCATAACCGTTGATTATATGAGGAAGGCGAAGCGTTCCTTGCGTCGGTTAGCCAGAGCAAGAATTCCTCGATGCACTTTTTGTTTAGCTTTGCAATATTTAGTTTGGCAATATCATAACCCTTCATATCCCTACAAAAAGTGAGAAGCAGCTTGAAAGTGTCCCGATATGAGCGTATCGTATTGCCACTCAAATTTCTCTGTACCGGAAGATAGTGGGTAAGATATCTGGTTAGGAACAGCGAGAGATCAGACTGTTTCATTTGCGCCCTCCACGGCAGGGATCAAACTCCCAAATCGAGATTCCACTTCACGAACAACGGTCGGATACATTTCAGCGGTTAGCTGGAGGTATTTTTGAGTACCGCTCAACCCCACATGTCCAAGATATCTGGAAAGGACAGGTAGCGCAGATGTAAGATCTTCCCCGGAAAACACCCAGTTATTCAAACAGTGTACCGCAAATGTGTGACGGGTATCGTGTGGACGGGGGCCTTTACCCTTTCCTCCATATGGAATGTGCGCAAGGCGGAGCAGAAATCGAAATTGATTATGAATCCAGCTATATCCATATCTGCCATTCTCATTTGAAAAGCTGGGGAAAAGATATGAGTCCTCCGTTGCAGGGGGCATATTGCACAAATAAACTTCCAGCGATTCAGCTACGGCGTCAGAAAATGGAACCAGCCGATTCTTGTGAAACTTTGCATCCAGAATCGTAAAGACGCGCTCATCCATATTAACATCCAGCCTGCGCAGATCAAGCAGCTCCGAAATGCGAAGCCCACAGTTAAAGAGAATACGGAACATGACCGGGAGCTGAAGATGTCTAAACGGATTGTGCTCAGAAAACGCAATATTATCGGCTGAGTTCAATATGCGTTTGATCTCATCATCTGTGAAGATATATGCTTTGAAGTTCCTGATCTCCTTTGGCAGTGATCGCTGCGGGATCTTGTATGCCGTATAACCTTTTCGTATTACAAAATCCAGAAAGCAGTTTATCGCGCATACATCCCGGAGCACCGTGTTTGTTTGCACGTTCGGTCTGTGCCCTACATGGTTAAGTACATATTCCTTGGTAAACTCGATTTCTCCGGTCTCAGGTTCGACAAAATCCTTTAAGAACCGCCGTAGAATATGCTCGTCCGTATTAGCCACAAATCCGAGTGCGTGCCGCTCAGCCAGGAATTCATCCAATAATCGCTGTACACTCATATTCCGCCACCTCCTTTCTGCCATAGGATAAGGCGCATTTACGCAACGCAGAAATATCCACTTTTGTATATCCTGACGTTGTGTGCGTATTGAAGTGCCCTAAAATATTGGAGATGGTCATAAGCGGAATTCCGTCGCAAAGAAGATTGCTGGCCAGTGTATGTCGCAGCGCATGTGCCGCTTTGCGAGGCTTCATCTCTAAACCCGCATATCGCATATATCGTTTAATACTGAGGGACAGCGCACTGCCTGTGGTTAGTGCGCCATACGGAGGAAGATGCCTTACAAACACATTATCGGTTGGGGATTCCAAACGTCCGTTTTTAATGTACGCTATGATGGCTTCTCCAATCTCCGGCAAAAGCGGTAGCGTATTGGCCTTCCCGGTTTTTTGTTGTGTATAACTGATTATCCTTCGTTTCCAGTCTATATCTTTAAACCTTAGCGCACAGATATCTCCGACTCTCATGCCTAAAAGGACAGCAAGCAATATCATGGCGTAATCCCGCTTTCCTATCGGGTTTGTTCGATCCACAGCGGAGAGCAACTTCCGTACTTCTTCCGGCGTCCATGTTTCGGGGATTGTTTCTTCTGTGTAAATTTTAAGCCTTGGAATGGATGAATGAAGCTCGGTTTTGATAATACCTATTTCTTCGAGGTACTGAAAAAAGCGGCTTAATATGCTGGCATAAACATGGATGGTTGAGCGGCTATAGCCTGTCAGTGTGGTCATAAACTCCGATATGTCTGAGGGAGTCATACTTTCAACAGGTATTCCGCGAGCGTCTAAAAAACCGAGAAATTTTCGCAGCTTGGCTCGCTTAATACGCACGGTGCCAGCTGCGTCATTGTTTCTCATACAGTATGCGAGGTATTCCTCCAGCAGAGCAGCGTATTGAATGGGCACGTTGTAATCATGATAGCTGAAGCGCCGGCTACATCCGAGGTGGTAGACGTCATCCAAAAGCCAGACTGTGCAGCGTGTATCAAGCTGCTGTTGGTTGAGCTTCACATTATGGTCCGTCATAACTATTCCATACCGGTTATAGAAGTATTGCAGACCGGTTCCAACCTCGTAATACTGGATATCATGCTCCTCGCAGTATTCGGAAAATTCCCGAAGTTGTTTCCCGTGCCGACTGAGCGCTGACTGTCGGTAACCTAAACGTAAAATTTCCAGGTTCACTGCAGCGATCATCTCATCAATGGTGACTGGTTTCTTGTCTTGCATAATCTGCCTCCTTATATTAGGTGATGGTGATAGTATACGACAAATTATGCACAGCATTTTAGCTCCATCTATATACAACACAATACTTTGAAAGGAGGGCTTTTCATAATTGCTTACAACTCATAATGTACCTTATGCGTTGCAGTGCATAAGGTACATTTTCAAGCAGCAGATATGGAGGCTTTTTGCATCGAAGGATTCGGGCAATTTCAAAGAACAGAGTACCTCTTGTATCGTCAAAGCCCTGTCGCTTGCCAGCGATAGAAAAACTCTGGCAGGGGAAGCCTGCCGAGAGGAGGTCGAAATCCGGCATTTCTGCCGGGTCGATGGTTCGTGCATCCTGGTAGTACACCTCGCTTTCATGTGGTGCGTGAGCTGCCATGTAGCTTGAATTGGCGTACTTGTCTATCTCGCAATGCCCGATACAGGTAAATCCGCCCGCTTTGGCGAGTCCGGCCCGGAAGCCGCCCACGCCTGCGAACATATCAAAATAGCGTATCAATCATCATCCTCTCCTTGGGCCTGCAGTTCAGCTAAAAAGCCGAAGAAGTTGCGCTCAAATTCTCCGGCTTGATCTGCATCGTCATTTATCTCTGCAGGCATGGTATTTTGTTGTGGAATTGCGCCTCCATATTCCTTCAGAGCCCGTAGCGTGTTTTTATAGACGATTTCGCTTAATTCTTCCTCACGTTGCCGTTGGGTCAGGGTCTTGCAGAGAAATTCTGTACGTTTTCCTTTAGGGATGCTGTTGATCCTTTCCCATAACTGGCGGTGAAGAGGGTTGTCCATAAAGAGTGTAAAGCTAAGATGCCGCATCCTTGGTTCAGCCATGGGCCACAACCCCTGACATTTGCTCTGACAGGCGTTCGTATCCCTTTGCGTTGACGGATACGTCAGAGAGGATAATGGGGCGACACAGGCCGAACCGTGGGGCCACGCGGCGCTTCATGAGTCCGGCGCCGCCACCCATGAAGATAATGGGCATGGCCCCGGGATCGAGGCCGATCTCTATGATGGCTGAAATGAGCTTTGCGGCATATGCTTCACCTTCCCGCTCAATAATGCTCTTTGCTTTTCCCTCCATAGTGCAGGGCTTTCCCTTCAGCACCGTTTCGATCTGGGCGGGGGTTACCGATAGACCCATGGAGCGGCGCACCTGCTCGGTGATCTCATCTATGCAGCGGATCATGCCAAGTTCCAGACTCCGGCAAGCCGAAGCGTCCGGCTTACCATTGTCCAGGCGCATAACGTCCACCGTCCATCCGCCGATATCCGCTACGATCACCGAAGGCTCGTCCCGGATAGCATCTGCATGCAGGGACAAGGCGGCAAACGCCTGGGGATACAGGCTCACCTCTTTGATGCCTACCTCATATTCCTTCCCCTCATATGCGAAGTGGACAGGATTGCTGCCCATCTGGAGGTAACTTTGGAACCGGCGTTTTTCTCTGCCGAAGCTGGTGAGGGGGAGCCCAGCGGCAATATGCACATCTATGGCGGAGTCCAATCCCCGTTCTTCCAACTCCTTCGCCATGGCTGCCAGTGTCAGCAGGTAGTATCTTGACGTGGAAGTCTTGTCCCGCTGGTAGGGCTGCCGTCCGGTACCACAGACATAGTACCTGCCGTTGTACTCCAGCACATCCTTCTTCGTGTAAGGTTCATGCTCATATTCCACTACCCCGGAAGGGAAGCAGAAGCTTCTTGTTTTCATGGCGGCGTTGCCATGGTCGATGCCGATGATCTCCATATTTACCTTGCCCTTTCTTGCTTTTTTGCCTTGGGTTTCTTCCGTTGCCGCTCCATCTCTGGCCCTTTGAGCTCCTGCTCGGTGAGGATGGAATAATCATCTCCGCTGTGCCAGAAATGGACATACAAGTCGCCATATTCCGTTTTCCGCTCCCGCTGCTCAAAGCCCTCTCCGTACCCGTCCGAGTATTGCCCGGAGGCATATTCTTTGAGCGCGGCGATTTCTTCGTTGGTGAGCGGCTCCTTCAGGGTGCATTTCAGAACGCCCCAGAGCTTATTCTCATATACCTCCGCATCTACAAAAGCGGAAAGCACCTTGGCGTCCACGGAAGCCGGTTCATGGCCATAATAGTATTCCATGAGGCCGCGCTCCGCTTCTTCGGGCAGCTTTTCATCTTCTATGGCCTCCTTCACTACAGCTTCAAAGGCCGTCATCTCATATGGGGAGAGAGGAGTGCCTTCGTAGTCGTAGAACGAAGTATCAAAATCATCCTCATCCCAATTGTCCTCCATGAGATGCCCGGTGATTGGGCTATAGAGCTTCAGTTCCTGCGTATTATTCTTCATCTTCGTCCTCCCGGAGCCCGGAAATGATCCGGTCAATACCGGTGCGGATGGCGGTGATGGATGCGATCTGGGCTTCCAGCACGACGATGGAGTTCTCCAGTCCCGTCACATCCTGGATCAATCGGTGACGGATGGCGCCCAGCTCGTCCTGGTTTTTACAGGCCGCCACGATGATGTACTCCGGGCGCTTGTTTACGGACTTCCACTGGGAAAGGTGGAACACAAGCCTTTGCCCGTCATGATCCCGGATACTGGCCATGAGCTGCTGGCTTTGCCCAGCCAGAAGGTGCGCACCAGCCTGTCAGAGAGATCGGCGCCGGTTTCCTTCGCTATGATTTCCAGCATATGCTCCGTGGGGATGCGCTGTTTATCCCGCAGTTCCCTCAGTATCCTGATCTTCGCTTTTCGGGGAAGCTTCGGTGTATTCTTCCTGTTCATTTTCGTTGTTCCTCCAATGCTTTGCTTTGATGTGGTTTTCGAGAATGTCAGCGATGATGGCGTATCGTTCAGACAGGCGCTTTGCTTCGTCAATGATATTGTCCAGGCTGTCGTAGGTGATCCCGCCCTGCTCCACCCAGATGCTGATATTTTCCTTTGTGGGTTCTATGAGCAGGGAGGCTTCAAAAGCGGAGGAGAAGCCTTTGGCGATGCGGGTATTCTCGTTGATCTTGCGCTTGCGGCTTTCATTCTTTCGGGCGATCTCCCGTTCTACGGCTTCCAAGGCCGCCTGCTCCTTTTCCTCGTCCGGCAAATCCAGCTCGTCCAGTTCTTTTGTCAGGTTATAGCCTTGTGCGATGGTGAGATCGCCACTATCCACTGCATCCTTTACGGGTTGGGGAGCCTCATCCTCGATTTTCATGGCACGGCCCATGGTGACCTCGCCAACGCCAACGGTTTTAGCAAGCTCCTTGCGGGTATCCAAAGTATCCGGAACAGATTTTGACACCAGTGTCGAAATCTGTTCATTGGTATTGTTGGGATTAAACTGACGATTTTCGGCCATAACCATAGCCATTTTTTCCTTTGCTCTGGCCTCCACTTCGGGCCGCAGCTTCAGGGCAATCTTGCAGAGCTCGTTGATGCTCAGATTTCTTCTGGATTTCTGGGTATCCAGCGCCCACTGCTTGGCCTCCAGGTCATCTTCAAAAGAAAACACGGCCATCCGGTAGGGGACGCCGTGCTTATCACAGATGCTGGCCCGGTTGTGGCCGTCCACGATCACCATGTCCTCGTTAACGATGACCGGGGTGTAACAGCCATTCTTCAGGATATCCGCTTCCAAAAGGGAGAGCTGCTCGTCACTCAGCGGCGGGAGCAGCTCAGCAAAATCGGGCCGCACCGTGGGGGTGCGCTCCGTACTCATGTATTCGGTTCCGGTATTTTTCATATGCAAAATGTCCTTTCATTTATATATGCTTCTTTACACAGCGGCCTCATTGGATTCCGTGGCTTCCGCTTCGGGCTTGGCGGACAGGAACTGGACGTCACTCGCTTTGATAAGGAATCCCGTCTGGCGCATGACGCCGTTCTCGTCAGGGGCGGAGATGGTTTCAAAATCCCCGGTGGCGGCGATCTTGTCGCCCTTCCTGAGATGCTCCACGCACAGTTCTGCCAGGTTCCCGCGCACCTTCACCGACACGAAATCGGTCAGTTTGTTGCCCTCCCGGTCACGGTAACGGCGGTCAGAGGCAATGCGGATGATGGCGTAGGGGGTATCATCGCCGGGCTTGGTGCGAAGCTCGAAGTCAGAGGTGATGTTTCCAATCACGGTAATTTTCAACATAAGGGTGGTTCTCCTTTTTCGTTATGATTTTGGTTTTTTGATGAATTGGCTTGAATTGTTGCGATCTGGCCTGTTGTGAATTACCCTGATATGGAGGTCGTAAGGTGATAGGGGATCATTCGTTTTTCAGCGGGCGTCACCCCTTTCTTTGGATTTTTGCTTTTTTAGGCACAGGTACTCGTTCCAATCCTTCCCCTGGGGCGGGATCGGATTATACACGGTATATCCCCGTGCTTTGTACCTGGGGATGGCCTCGGCAATATACTTGCGGCCCCATTGGTCTGCATCCAGGCAGAATACAATGGTTTTGATTTGTGGGTTCTCCTTGAGATAGGTTTCCAGCGCCCCGTCATGGAGGCAACACAGGGCTACCGCATTGCTGGTCAGTTCCCGGTGCAGGGTCATGTATGAGGCCATATCAATGGGCGCTTCAAACACATGGACGCTTGTTTTCTTGGGATCACAAGGCAGGCGGAAAGCGATATCCTTATTGCTTCCTTCAACATCCCCCTTGAACCCGACGCCATCTTTATCGTGGGTGCCTCGTTTATGGGCAAACACGGCCTCTCCTGCAGCATCCCGTCCAACGAAGACGCAGTTGTGATACTGCTTGTCCTCGTAGAGCAAGCCTGCGTTCACGATGTTCTCGATTACCTGATAGGCGATGCCGCGTTTGCGCAGATAGGAAAACACCCTCCGATTATCCTCATTGGGTTCCGGGAGGGCGAAGGGTACGGGCTGTTTTTCTTCTTTCTTTGGCAGCCTGATTTCAGGCTTTTGTGCAGGGGCGTCACGGGAGTATCCGTTGTAGTTGAGCAGGAAATCCATGGCTTCCCGGAAGGACATATCTGCATAATCCTCCAGAAAGGTGATGGCGTCGCCCCATTCCTGCTTGTAGTTGTCAAAGTACCGGGTACGGTTTTTGATAACGATGTGTTGGGCGTCTTTGAGAAAGTGCCAGCGGCCCCTGGCTTGTACTTCATACCCGAAGGCTTCCGAAAGATTGGGGAGGTCGGTAAACCGGGCGATCTCCATTTCTTCGTAGGTGTATCTGCTATCGCTCATGGCTGTGCTTTCCTTTTGCATTTATCTTTTTTCTCTTGCTGATAGAGCGGTTTGTTCCGATATGCTCCTTCAAACCTTTTATGAGAGCCGCATCACTCATATCTGTTATTTCATGTCCAACTGCCAAACAGAAATCATCATAGTATGCTCCGTCAAATAAATCCTTTTCGGTTTTATAGATTCGGCAATAGTACCCTTCACATATCTCTATTTTTCCCAATGTGTCTGCCCTTTCAATTCCGTTATCTGTACAGGCATCCACATAATATCCGTTAATCCTCAGATTGCCTTTGTCCAGGTATGGGTTAAGATCGAGGGGTTCCGTAATAATCTCCCGGAAAGAATCCACGCCGGGGATGATCGCCAGGGAGCCGCCCTTTTGCCAGGCCAGATGTATCTGGCCAGCATCGTCAATCGAAATAACTTTTCCGATATCTCCAGCCCGAAAGCGTTCGCCCTGCATATCTGCGGTGAGCTGCAGCAGGGTGCCGGGAGGATAACGCTCACGGAGGGCTTGCACCTGTTCTCTGCTGGGGTAGTGGTTCATGTTGATTACCTCCTTTTGTAAAAAATGACTGACATGAAGCAATACTGTATGCTTCATATCAGCCCTGTGTAATGGTATTAGGCGCATGTTCTTAAATAATAGGGTGTAGTTCGCCACAGTCTTCGCTTAATGCCGCAAGCATAAATCTCGCTCCCAGACGATAGCCATCTACGAAGGCTTCCAGGATACCAATGCTGTTGACTTCGTCTTGAGCTTCCTCGAAGGCTTTTAACATGGCTTTACCGTCTTCATTCAGAATCTCCTGCAAATATGCATCGCTTTTACTCAGTTTATCCATTGCTTTTGCATATGGGGAGTTTCTTGTAAAGCTTTTTTGGTTGGGCGTAATGTTGCCATAATAGAATTCTTCTAAAACTTTTCGCATGCTCTGAACCTCCATCTTTCTATGACAAGCAACAGTACCAGTATTGAAGCGAAAAGTCTATCCCTAATTGCTGAACAGCTTTTAGCTGAGTTTAAGATTTATGGAGATTCGGCCTATTCATATGCCGGTAACTATCTGCGCCTTTGGTCAGGTCGCAGCCTGCTTTGATCCGTTCTTCCAGGCAGCAGCAGACAGGAATGAGGCAGCCCTTCTTCTTGCCGCCATAATGGAGGCAATACTTGCAATCGCAATCTTTGGCAGTGTAGCCTTTAAAGCGATTGTATCTGTACGTGTTGAAGCCCACAGGGAATTTCCTCCTTGAAATGAGTTTTTGTGAAATGCTCGCAGAGACAGAAAAAGGGCCAGATCACTCAGTTGTTTTGAGTGATCTGGCCCTTGTTAGGAGCGCAGCAAATGGCGTTCCATTATATTATTTTGTTAGGCGTTTGATTTGGTTGACTGCATCGTCAAAGGTGGAGTAGCGGTTCGTATCTTATTTTGATTACGATGCATCTACGGTGAAGGGGTGTTTTGAAAAATAACGTTAAAATGCCGAAAAACCCAGATGTTATCTGGGTTTTTCGGTGATGCATCTATTAAGATGATCAGATCTGGTGCGGCTGGGGGGATTTGAACCCCCAAGCTTTCGCCGACGGATTTTAAGTCCGTTGTGTATGCCGTTCCACCACAGCCGCATCTCATTTATTATAACGGCAGAACGGGGTGCAGTCAACCGAAAACAGGCGCCTTCACTTACATTTACATGAGCGGCGCAAAGATGCGCAGTATGTCCTGAAAAAGCCGCTTGGGTGTGCTTACGGCACAGGACTGCGGCGTAATGCGAACGCATTCGGAAAGCACGCGGAGAAAGTCGTCTCGCACAGCGGCAACCACGCTGCCGCCATAGACGGCAACGCCGCATTCATAATGCAGGTACAGGCTGCGGTAATCGAGGTTCACCGTGCCGACCGTCGCTGCGCGATCATCGGAAACAAAGGTTTTTGCGTGATTGAAGCCGTCCTTGTATTCGTAAATCTTTACGCCTGCTTTGATAAGCTCCCGGTAATAGGAACGCGTTGTAATATGCACAAGACGTTTATCCCAGCGCTGCGGCGTTAGAATGCGCACGTCCACACCGCTTTTGGCAGCGAGGGTCAAGGCAGAGATCATCGTATCATCAATGATAAGGTATGGCGTGCTGATATATACATAATCCCGCGCGTTTTGGATGATCTGCATATAAACATGTTCACTCACATTTTCATTGTCCAGCGGATTGTCCGCATAGGGCTGCACGAAGGTCCCCGCTTCATAAGAAGGTGAAAAAGGGGATGGAGCGGGGCGATAGGCAAAGCAGTCCTCATCGGAGCCGGAGGCGAAGCGCCAAAGTTCAAGGAAAATAAGCGTAAGGCTCCAGGCTGCATCGCCGGAAAGGCGAATTGCAGCATCGCGCCAGCGGCCATGCTTGTCGTATGCATTGATGTATTCATCGGCCAAATTTGCGCCGCCGGTGAAAGCTACCTTGCCGTCAATGGAAGCGATCTTCCGGTGATCCCGGTTGTTTTGCAGCACGGAAAGCACCGGCGTAAAAGGGCTGAACACCTGGCACTTGATTCCCATGGATTCAAGATATTTGGGATATTCTTTCGGGAGCGTGAGAAAACAGCCCATGTCGTCAAACATCAGGCGCACATCGAGTCCTGCTTCTGCCTTCTTGCGGAGCACTTCCAGAATGGAGTTCCACATGACGCCTTCTTCAATGATAAAGAATTCAAGGAAAATATAGCGTTCCGCCTGTTGCAGGTCTGCAAGAAGTGCGTCGTAAAAGCTTTCCCCGGAGGGATAATAAACGGCAGCGGTGTTTTGATAGATCGGAAACCCGGCAAAAGACTGCAAATAACGTTGCTGCGTGGCGCAGGCAGGATAGGCGTGCGCCGCTGCTGAGAGAAGCTGCGCATCCTTTTCAAAACGCCCTGTAGCCTCGGCCCGTGCCTTGCAAAGGCGCCTGCGGACATAGGCGCCGCTTGCCTGACGCGTGGCAAGCAAATAAAGCAAGCCGCCAAATACGGGGAAAATCAGCACTGTAAACAACCAAGTCATTTTGAAGCCGGGTTTGCCGCGCTCATTGATCACATGGATGCCGACACAGATGCTGATTGCAGAAAGAAAGAAGGGAATCCATTTGGATGCGGCTGTGCTCGAAGCGATGAACAGGAGCAGAAGCGCAAGCTGAACGATCAAAAGCACAGCAACGATGAAGCGCCGCGCCATGGCCTTGCGGATCCATTTATGCTTTTTCATTTGTGCCGCTCGTTCCTTTCTTTGTCGCTCAGACAAGACGCTGAACGCCGATGCCGATCAGCCCGGGGCCGGTATGCACGCCAAGCGCAGGGCTTACCTGCGTGCGAACGTAAGAGCGTGCGGAGTGAATCAGCCCGGCAAGCTGGGCCTCCACGTGCGCAGCAAGCTCCGGAACGCCTCCATGTGCAATTGCAAGATGGTAGGCATGCCCCTTGGCATAGTCGGCCGCATTTTGCAGCGCAGCAGCCAAGGCGCGAACCGCTCCGCGCGCTTTCTGTACGGTGTAATATACGCCCTCCTCGTTGCAGGAGATGATGGGACGCACATCCAGAAGCGATCCGACCGTTGCCGTGACGCGGCCGATGCGGCCGCCTTTTGCAAGGTATTCCAACGTGGGCAGGCAGAAGAATACTTTGGTGCTTTTCACAAGGCAGCAGAGCGCAGCTTCGATCTCATCTGCAGAAGCCCCCGCATCGATCATCTCAGCGGCACGCATTACGGTAAAGCCTGCGCCGATACCGATATTCTTTGTGTCAATCAGACGGCAATCCAGTTCCGGAACGTCATGCGAGGTGAGACGCATTAAGTTGAATGTGCCGCTGAGGGCACTTGAAATAGTGATGATAAAGAGCGTTTCGACTCCGGATTCCCTGATCTCCTGAAGCGTATAAAGAATCGCTTCGGCCGAAGGCAGGGAGGTTTTGGGGATTTCGCGAGGAAGGCGGTTGTAAACCTCCTCCGGCGTGATGGACACGCCATCGAGGTAAAGCCCATCGGAAAATTGTATGGACAGCGGCAGTGTAAAAATGCCGTGTGATTTGGAAAATTCCTCTGGCACATCCGTGCCGGAATCAGTTAAAATGGCGATTTTATGTTGGCTCATGGCGATCCTTCCTGCCCGACCAAGCGGGAACTGGTTAATAAACAATCTTATTATAAAGTGTTTTGCACGTTTAAACAACCAATCCCGGAAAAAGTTGCAAAGGATTCGCATTCTTGTCGATACGCACAGCGCTTCATCGAATGACTGCGGGAACCAAAATTGATTTTGTATTGTGCACCGGATATCTTTGGATGTATACTTATGCTTGAGTGAAAGAGGAGGGCGCCCGCATCGATGCGCCGTCTCAAACGTACACAAAGGAGCAAACTATGGAAATCAGCATTGTGAAAACCAAGCAGCCCAAAACCAAACCGAATCCCGCGACGCTTTCATTCGGCACGGTCTTTTCGGACCATATGTTTTTAATGGAGTACGATGGTGCAGAAGGATGGCATGACGCGCGCATCGTCCCATATGCGCCGATCCCGCTGTCCCCTGCAGCCGCTGTGTTCCATTACGGCGCGGAGGTGTTTGAAGGCCTCAAAGCATACCGCACGCCGGATGGCAGCGTGCAGATGTTCCGGCCGATGGAAAACCTAAAACGCATGAGCGACTCTGCGGAGCGCATTACATTGCCGCAGTTTGACCGTGATTTTGTGCTGGAAGCCATGCGCAGGCTTGTGGACATTGACCGCGATTGGGTGCCCGATGCGCCCGGCACGTCGCTTTATATCCGGCCGTTCCTGTTCGCAACGGATCCCGACCTTTCGCTGCACGGCATTTCCCATGCGGTGTTCTGCATCATTACCTCGCCTGTAGGCAGCTATTATAAAGAAGGTATCAATCCCGTCCGCATCATGATCGAAACCGAAGATGTGCGCGCGGTGCGCGGCGGAACGGGCTATGCAAAATGCGGCGGAAACTACGCAGCAGCCAACCGTGCGGGCGCACGCGCTGAAAAGCTTGGTTTTTCCCAGGTGCTGTGGCTGGATGGCGTGGAACGCAAATACATCGAAGAAGTGGGCAGCATGAACGTGATGTTCAAAATTGCAGGCACGGTCGTGACCCCGAAGCTCACAGGCTCTGTGTTGCCGGGCATCACGCGCAAAAGCTGCATTGCACTGCTGAAAGAATGGGGCGTCCCGGTAGAAGAAAGGCTGCTCAGCGTGGATGAGCTTGTGGCAGCCATGCGCGCAGGAACTTTGGAGGAAGCTTTTGGCTGCGGTACGGCGGCAGTGGTTTCGCCCATTGGAGAATTGCATTACGGCGATGTGAGCGTCACGGTTAACGGCGGTGCAGTCGGTTCGCTTACGCAGCGGCTGTATGATGAGATCACCGGCATCCAATCCGGCAAAGTTGCGGATACGCACGGATGGGTATATCGCGTGTAGCTTAAAACGGGGCCGGCGCTGAGATTTCGAACAGCGCCGGCCTTTCTTAAATGATGGCTTTTTGTATAACGTTTTAAATTCTAATGAATGGCTGCCCACTTTGCCTCAAGGCAGCGCCGCTGCGGCAATTTAACGGTAGCCTGCAGGAGAGAGGGGGATCATATGCAGCTTGCGATCGGTATTGTCGCCGCCCTTCTTGCCGGGTGTTTTTTTGGCTGCATCATTACGTATAAGGTAGGAAATCGCATCCTTGTTGAGGGTATGGGGATTAAGAGCGCTGAATTTATAATGTTGGTGCTTTATGGCGCGGGAGTGGCGGCCTATTTTTGCTGCAGGCCGGTTGGACGATGGATCCTGCTCGGGGTGCTCCTGTTTTGGGCCGTTGTGCAATTCTTTTGCCATTGGTATTATTTTATCTTTGGTGCATCGGAAAAAAGCTGCAAAGCTATCATGAATGCTTTCGGGATACGGTTGCACTCTTTCCCAAAAATAAAACGAGGATTGTGCCTGACTTATACCACGTCATTCTTCACCTGCTGATCATTTGCGAACTGGGGCTTCTGATCGCAGAACTTTGCAAAAGCTGAGTCCAGGCAAAATACCTCTGCGGGTTAAATCAGATAGGACTGCATCTCCTCGGCCACAACTGCATCCGGAAACTGCCGACGCGCTTCTTCAAGCAGCTGCACTTCATCGCAGCCGCCGCCCCATAAATGCGTGCAGACAAGCTTTTTTACGGCAGCTTCCTTTGCAATACGCCCTGCTTCTGCAGCCGTCAGGTGCGCCGCAACACCGCCGATGCGGTCGGCTTCGCTGAAGCATGCGTCCGCAAGCAAAAGGTCGGCTCCGGCACAGAGGGCCGGCAGGTCATCCCGCCAGCCTGTATCGCCGGTATAGAACATGCGCCTGCCGCCATGTTCAATGGAGAAAGCATAGGTGGGCACGGGGTGCGTCATGCGGTGCAGCGTGATGGAGATGTCCCCGATGCGTGCGCGCAGTTTATCGCGCGCAGCCGTTATGTCATACACGCCCGAGCCGGTAAGGAGACGGTATTCTTCTTCCGGTGTATCCGGGGCAATGACGGCGAGCGGCATGGGAACATCCTGACCGCGCGCGTTATACTGCTGCAAGGCGTAGCGCAGGATAAGAAGATCCGCCATATGGTCGCTGTGCAGATGTGAGATGAGCACGGCATCAATATGAAGCGCGGGCACAAGGCGCAGCAGGCGGGAAAGCGTGCCGCTCCCAAGGTCGAGCAGCAGCCGGCGCCGCCCGCACTCAAGAAGATATCCTGAGCAGGCGCCGCCCGGATGGGGGAAGGGGCCGTATTTTCCAAGAACAGTCAGCTTCATGGCATTCGATCACGCTCCATTTGAGGGATGATGGTATAGGGATAATCTTCTCCGAAAACCGCTTGAATATCCGTTGCTGAAATGATATCATATCCCGGATGGGATTTGCACGAAAAAGCAGAGAAATCCTTGTTGACAGGCTTGTTTCCCGTGTGTTACAATGCCTTGGTGAGCCGCTCCGCGTCGGCTTTGTAAGCGTGGGTTTCCCAACGCCGAAACGTGGGCGAGATTGGTAAGAGGAGGTGCAGGACATGTACGCTATTATCCGTACCGGCGGCAAACAGTATAAGGTGGCGGTTGGCGATGAGGTTCTCGTTGAGAAGCTCGATGCCGAAGTCGGCGCTGAAGTCGCGTTTGAGGTGCTGATGCTTTGCGGCGAAGAAGGCGTTCAGGTTGGCAAACCCGTGGTTGCGGGCGTAGCCGCCAAGGGCGAAGTCGTTGAGCAGGGCAAGGGTAAGAAAGTCGTAGTCTTCAAGTATAAGCCCAAGAAGAACTACCGCAAGAAGCAGGGTCATCGTCAGCCGTATACCAAGGTCAAGATCAACGCGATCGGCTAAGGCAATATGACAAGGGTGACTATCTTCCGCCAGAAAGGCAGGATCGCAGGATTTTCGGCAGACGGGCACACCGGCTTTGCCGAAGAAGGAGAGGACATTGTTTGCAGCGCGGTAAGCGCGGTGACGCAAACAGCGGTGCTCGGCATTACGGAGGTGTTAGAACTTCCGGCTGCGGTTGAGTTTGATGAAGCGAGGCTTTATTGCATGCTTGAAAAAGGCATTGCAGAGGCTGCGTGGCAAAAGGCGGAACTCATTTTGGAAACGATGGCGGTGGGCCTTCGCTCCATCGCAGATTCCTACGGTGATTACATCAAGATAATCGAAAGGGAGGTGTAACACGATGATGAAGATCAATCTGCAGCTTTTCGCGCATAAAAAGGGCGTGGGCAGCTCGCGTAACGGCCGCGACAGCGAATCCAAGCGTCTTGGGCCGAAGCGGGCCGACGGTCAGTTCGTTCTTGCCGGCAACATCCTGGTTCGGCAGCGCGGCACGCATTTCCATCCCGGCAATAACGTTGGCATCGGCAAGGACGATACGCTCTTTGCAAAGATTGACGGCGTAGTCCGCTTTGAAACGAAGCGCATGGGCCGCAAGCAGGTCAGCGTTTACGCAGAGGAAGCCGCTGCGAACTAACAAAAACTGATTCCACAAAGCCCGTTCCAAAACCGGAATGGGCTTTTTCGTTATAAAAGCATGGGAGGTGAAAGGGTGGAATACAGGGAGCTTTTGCGGGCGGAGTTAACGGTGGAACTGTTTCGGCATTTTGACCGGTATCAGAAGGTGCAACGCTGCTGGCGCAAAGAAGCGGGCAATTGGGTTTTAAAGGACATTGCGTTTATAGAGCAGTGGGATGCGGCGGACTATGCATATTTGGTGAAATGCCTTCAAAACACCCTTGAAACGGGAGGCTCCGTGACAGGCGCATTCGATGAAACGGGAAAGCTTGTGGGCTTTGCATCCGTAGAACCACGGCGTTTCGGAAGCAGGAAGCAATACTGTGAGCTTTCTAGCCTGCACGTTTCCTGCGAATGCCGCGGCAGGGGGATCGGCAGCCGGCTCCTTGCATGCGCAAGCGCGGCCGGGTACAGGCTCGGCGCGGAGAAGCTTTACATCTCTGCGCATTCCTCGGAAGAAACGCAGGCATTTTACCATGCAAAAGGCTGCGTAGAGGCAGAGGAGTACGAACCTGCGCTGCATGCGGCTGAGCCGTGCGATTGTCAGTTGGAACTCGTACTTTGCGGAGATCAAAGCGATGTATGAAAAAACGTTCTGGAAAGACAACGTTTTGCTCGTTTCGGGTGTGGAACGCCTTGACCTGAACCGCACGTTTGCCTGCGGGCAATCGTTTCGCTGGCAGCGAACGGAGCGAGGCTGGTTTGGCATAGCGTTCGGGCGCGGCATATATGCTGAGACGGCTGAAGGGGCGCTTCGTATTTTCCCCTGCGCAAAAGAAGAGGTGCCGCTCTGGCTCAACTATTTCGATTTGGCGCGGGACTATGCGGCCATTGAAGCGCAGCTTTGCGCGGACACCCGCCTTTGCGCGTGCGTGCCGTTTGCTTCCGGCATCCGCGTGCTGAATCAGGAGCCGTTTGAAACGCTCATCACCTTTATCCTTTCCGCAAATAACAACGCCGGACGAATTGCAGGAATCGTTATGCGGCTTTGCGCATGTGCGGGAGAGCCTGCCGTGATGCAGGATGGGCGGGAATACCGGCGGTTCCCCACGCCGGAGGCTGTTGCGGCGCTCGAGCCGGAGGCGCTTCGGAGCATCGGCGCAGGGTACCGCGCGCCTTATGTAAAGGAAAGCGCGCACATGGTGGCGGATGGGTTTGACCTTGAGGCCTTGCGTGCAATGCCGCTTGCCGAAGCCCGAAAAGCGTTGTCGGCGTTTCCCGGCGTCGGTCCGAAGGTGGCGGATTGCATCCTGCTGTTTTCGCTTGGCCATACGGATGCGTTTCCGGTGGATGTGTGGATTGGGCGGGCGCTTAAAACGTTGTTCTTTGATGGGCAAATGCCCGGACGGCAGGAAACGGAACGCCTGCTGCATGAGCTCGGGCCGATGAGCGGGATCATACAGCAATACGTTTTCCATTATGCACGCGAGCGGAAGCTCGCGACAAAGCATGAGAAGAGGGAAGGAAAACAATGAAACATGCAAGAAAGGCCGGCCTCAGCGGAAACGCATTAAAGCTGATTGCCATCGCAGCGATGACGGTGGATCACCTGACTTGGGTAATTTTTCCGGGATACCAAACGAATGCCGGTATCCTTGTGCTGCATTCCATCGGCAGGCTTACCGCGCCGATCATGTGTTACTTCATCGCGGAGGGATATTACTATACACATGACCGCAAACGCTATGCAGCGCGGCTGTTTCTCTTTGCACTGATCTCGCATTTTGCCTATAATTTCGCGTTTGGGATCCCGTTTGTCCCATTCCGGACGGGGATCTTCAACCAAACGGGCGTAATGTGGGCGCTTGCCTGGGGACTTGCGGCACTCTGCGTCCTGAACAGTGTGGAATTGAAGCAATGGCACAAAACAGGGCTTATGATCCTCATCTGCGCCATATCATTCTGTGCGGATTGGAGCTGCATCGCAGTGCTCGTGATTGTTGCATTCGGTACAAACAGAGGCAATTTTAAAAAACAGGTGGGGTGGATGATGGCGTTTGTCACCATGTATGCTGCCGTGTATTTCTTCTGCATTGATAAGGTGTATGGCGCTTTGCAGATGATGGTCGCGCTTTCAATTCCACTGCTTTCCCTGTACAACGGCGAACGCGGGAGATGGCGCGGGATGAAGTGGCTTTTCTATCTCTATTATCCTTTGCACCTTGTTGCCTGTGGATTAATTCGGATTGCGCTGCACGGCGCAGGAGGGGTGCTTGGCGGAGGAATCTGAGATTGAGATGCATCGCACGAAACGATGAAACGGGGATTCAATTTGAACTTCCGGCTTGACGTGCCGGGGGTGCGGCGCTAAACTTTTATACTTGGCGCAGGCAGAAGCACAAAAACAGAAAGCGCTTGGAAAGGGATGCTCTTTGGGCGGGTTTATTTTTGCATTCGAGATGATCGGTACGGTTGCGTTCGCCGTTTCCGGGTCAATGACGGCAGTCCGAAAAAATATGGATTTGTTTGGAGTCATGATTCTCGGCGTTATTACCGCATGCGGAGGCGGACTGACGCGCGACATTATTCTGGGCATAACGCCTCCCGCGCTGTTTGGAACGCCCAAATATGTAACTGTAGCCGCCGCCACGGCAATCCTTGTTTTTATCCCGGGGATTCGCCGGTGGCTCATGAAAAGTCACCGGGGGTTTGAACGAATTCTGTTGTTGATGGATTCCATCGGTTTGGGCGTTTTCACAATGGTTGGCATGCAGGCCGCATATGGATGCGGGGTTGAGTGCAGCACATTTCTCGCGGTTTCGGTTGGCGTTATCACCGGAGTAGGGGGCGGGGTGATGCGGGATGTTATGGCGGGCGACAGACCCTATATTTTCGTAAAGCACATTTATGCATGCGCCGCAATTCTTGGGGCAATGCTTTTTGCTGTTTTGCGGGGAAGGTGCGGCGATACGGTTGCAATCCTCACCGGAGCAGCGCTGGTCATCCTGATCCGGCTTCTTTCCGCACACTTTAGATGGAGCCTGCCAAGAGCGCACGAGATTGAAGAAAAACGGTAAAACAAAGCTGAATGGCGCGCAGTGGATCGTCCTCTGCGCGCTTTTTTATGCTCCAGATATCCGGAAATTTCAAAACTTGTGTATATTCGACAGGATTCGTGGAAATTCTAGGAAGGAAGCAAATTTTGCGGAGCGAATTAATTTGTGATATTCCATATATCTATGCGAAAGGGGATGCATGTATGCAGATAAAAACCCAAAGGGACGGCGAAACGCTTGCCGTGCTTCTCACGGGGGAGCTGGATCACCATAGCGCCGCTCCCTTGCGCGTGGAGCTGGACGCGCTGCTCGGCGACAGGACGATCCGCTGCCTTGCGTTGGATTTATGCGGCGTAACGTTTATGGACAGCTCCGGCCTTGGCGTTGTGCTCGGCCGTTACAAGCTTATGAAAGAGCGTGGCGGCAGTGTGCGCATCCAGGGTGCGTCAAGGCCGGTTGAACGGATCTTGAAGATGGCGGGCGTTTATGCGCTCTTAGGGCAACAGGATGCTGAAAGGGGAAAGGGACATGTTTGATAACGAAATGCACGTCAGCTTTTTGGGCGTGTCGCAAAACGAATCGTTCGCACGGATGGTGGCCGCTGCGTTCGCGTCACAGCTCAACCCCACCATCGAAGAACTGACGGACATCCGCACCGCCGTAAGCGAGGCCGTTACAAATGCAATTATCCATGGTTACAGCGGCATGCGCGGCATGGTCGGTATGGATTGTGCCATTGAAGGGAGAAACTTTACCGTTACCATACGGGATGAAGGACGCGGAATTCCAAATGTTCCGCTCGCGATGCAGCCGTTCTATACCAGCGTACCCAATCTGGAGCGATCCGGCATGGGCTTTGCCGTGATGGAGGCGTTTATGGATTCCGTAACGGTGGAATCGGAGGTCGGCCGCGGAACCACGGTAATTATGAAAAAGGAAATCGCGGCGGTGGGGTGTGATGAATGAGAGCGCGCCGCTTGCATATGAGGAAGCTAAGGAACTGATCCGCCTCGCACAACAGGGGGATGAGGCGGCGCAGGAGCGGCTGACCGTTTGCAACACGGCGCTCGTAAAATCCATTGTGAAGCGGTATATGAACCGGCACGTGGAATACGACGACCTGTTTCAGATCGGCTGTATGGGGCTTGTGAAAGCGATCCAGAAGTTCGACCTTTCATATGATGTCCGTTTTTCCACCTATGCCGTGCCGATGATTGCAGGCGAGATCAAGCGCTTTTTGCGGGATGACGGCATGATTAAAGTGAGCCGTACCCTTAAGGAGCTGGCAGCACAAGCCGCTGCCGCGCGGGAACGGCTTTCTGCCGAACAGGGGCGTGATGTGGGAATTTCGGAGATTGCTGCGGCACTTGATGTGGATGCAGAGGACATTGCAGCGGCGCTTGAGGCATCCCGGCCGCACATGTCTATCTACGAACCCGCATATGGGGACGATTCGGACGCGCTGATGCTTGACCGTGTGCAGGATGGCGCGGATGAAATGGGGGAGACGCTCAACCGTGTACTGTTAAAGGAATTGCTCGGCACGCTGGAACCGCGGGAAAGGGCGATCATCCTGCTGCGTTACTTTTCGGATAAAACGCAAAATGAGATCGCTGCCGAAATGGGGATCTCCCAGGTGCAGGTTTCCCGCCTTGAAACCAAGATCCTGCAAAAGCTGCGCGAACGTGCGGCAAAGTGAAAGGTACGGCGCCGTGCGCTTGGTGGGGGCTGTATAAGCATTAAGCATATGGTTAGCCGGCCGGGGGGATGTCTTGGCCGGCTGATGCTTACCGTCCCGCCGCCTTATTTACCTGTGTCGCATGCTCCACATCCGGAAGCTGGCCGACATGAGAAAGGCTGCCGCTAAAGAACATACACACATGGCCGGACATCTCGTTTGCCGCAACCGAGTCCTCCCCGTGGGGAAACCCCTGCAGCGAGGCCGCAACGAGCCGGCCACCGATATTGATCACAACAGGCCGCTTTGAATAGTTGAATTCACCGCCGAACGCCTCTTTGAAGGTTGCTGTGTCCACGGTATTTGCGCATTCTACCTCTGCGTGCATCTCTCCGCCGCAAAAGGTCATATCAAACTGCACACCGGTGTTGTAATCCGTAACAGAATAAGCCTGCCCTTCTGTGAGCAGTGTTTTGACCTCATTCCAAGGCACAAGTTCCCCCGTCACGCTGGCTGTGCCGGAAAGCTGTTGGCCAATTGGGATGGAAGCCGCGATATCCACGCGCTTGGTGTTGTGGTCAAACAGAAACGTGCGGGACTGTTCTCCGACTGTGCCGTCCGCGATGATGGGGAGGCCGTTGGCATCCGTCTGGTTTTGCTGAAATTTTTTTGTTGCTTCCACCGTCATGCTCTGGAAATTCCCGGTGGGCTTATAATCAAAATATCCGAGTTCGCGCAGGCGGAGCTGAATGCGCACCACCATTTCCCCCGTTGAGCCGTAGCTGATGAGGGTGAAAGCAGAGGCTTGCGGCGAAGCCGAAGGCAATGCCGCCGGACGCGCGGAAGGCGAAGCTTCGGGGTCGGGCGGGGCGGTGGGTTCAGCAAAGGCTGCCGGATAGGCCGCGAACAAAAACAGCGCGGCAAACAGAAAAATAAAACACTTTTTCATGCTTTAAGTATAGCATATCGCAGAATGGTTTTGTATAAAGTTTTTGTTACGGCGTCTCCGTTGGAATAAGGTTAAGCATATCTTCTTCCGAGGCAACGTTCGTGTAGACCTCCGGCACGTCTCCCACGATGATGCTTTCTGCAATGGCGGCTTCCGCGCGCACGAAGATGGTTTCCGAAACACCCGGCATAACGAGGCGCACGGAGGCGGTGAGCAGCAGGTTTACACGATACAGCGTCTGGTTAATGCCCGAGGAGACGAATTCTGAGTTGAACTCGCTTTGCACGCTGCCCGCAGGACTGAATGTGACCTTTAGGCTGGGACCCTTGCCGGCGAGGAACGAAATCCCCGTGATTGTACCGATGGGGATGGAAATGCCCTGATCGCCCATCTGTGCAATGCGTTCCTGTGCAGCTTCGGCACAATCTGCGGCAAGGATGTTCATTTTGTGCGTATTTGCCTGCAACATATAAACGCGTTCGCTGCTTTCATGCACCTGAATTAAGCGCGCATAATTTGTTTCGTCTCCCATGGACTCCAAAATCGCATCGTTCATCGCTCGTGCAGCAACGGAGCGAATGCGCGCTATGGCAAGTGCCGCCATGGCGGGACGCATGTTCACGCTGAGCAAGGCAACGGAGAGAGACAGCAGCACAATCAACAGCACGATCAGAAGCAGCACCGTGCGCAGGAAACGCTTTTTTCTGGATACGATGCCCGGGCGGGCACTGCTTTTTTCCATGAGGCGGCTCCTTTGGATGGATTTTATGAATGCAGTGTTAATTCATTCTATGCAAAAGTTCAAATATTGAGCCTCTGGGCCGTGGTGTGCTATAATATGCTTGGATGGTTATAAGGAGATTTATGGAAAAGACAGAAAAAGCGACAACCGGACAATCCAAGCCTTCTTTCGGCGAGCGTATAAAGGACACAGTGCAGCAGTTCGGGGCACGGCTTAAGGGCATGGTGCAAAAAGAACCCGATATGCACGAAGGTGAAATTTTTGTGGAACGCAAGCGGCAGCGGCCGTTCGTGTTGGCTGTGCTGTTTACGACGCTTAAAATTATGCTTGTTTGTGTCGTGGTGCTTGGCTGCGCTTGCGTCGGGCTTGTGCTTGGCGTTGCGAAGGCTTACGTTGACACGACGCCGGAACTGGATGTTTCGCTTCTCACCAAAAGCGAACGCACATCCTATATTTACGACATGGACGGCAACCTCATCACCACGTTTGCGGGGTTGAAATACCGGGATTGGGTCAGCATCGAAGATGTGCCGGATATGCTGATCAATGCGGTTATCGCCGTTGAGGATGTGCGTTTCTACCGCCATAGCGGCGTAGACTATAAACGCTTGTTTGCGGCGGTAGTGGGCTCTCTGAGCGCCTCAAGCGATGCTGGGGGCAGCACCATTACCCAGCAGTTGGTGAAGAACAAGCTTCTTACAAACGAAGTGTCCTACCGCCGTAAAATCCAGGAAGCATACCTTGCGCTTGAAGTGGAAAATACGATTTCAAAAAGCGACGTGCTTGAAGCATATCTGAATGATGTTTACCTTGGAAGCTCGAATTACGGCATAAAGACGGCAGCAAAGGATTATTTCGGAAAGGAACTTTCGGAGCTCACCATCCGGGAATGCGCGATGATTGCCGGTATGATTCAGGCGCCCAACCGAACGGACCCGCGGAAGAATATGTACGAGCGCTTTTACGAGTCCGGAGAAAATAAGATGGACATTACCGATGAGCGCACGGACACGGTCATCGAAAAAATGTATGATGCGGGCTTTATCACAAAGGAACAACGGGACGCCGCGCTTACGGATTCCGTTCACGTGCTGAAGGAATCACAGCGCTCCAATACGGACGATCTGCTGTACTTTGTTGAATATGCAACACAGGACGTGGTGTCTCACCTGCTGTCGCAGCGTGAATTGCTGGACACCAAGGCGAACCGGGCCGCAATAGAAAACGAACTCCAAAGCGGTGGATACAGCATTTATTTGACGATTGATACCGAGATGCAGCGCATGGTTCAGGACACGCTTGCAAATTGGGATGAGTATCCAAAACTTCAAAACGAAAATGCTGCAACGCGCGTCACGACCACGAGCGATGGAACCGAGATCGTTGAACCGGAACCGCAGGCTGCTGCTGTTGTGATCGATTATAAAACGGGCGAACTGCGTGCCATCGTTGGCGGCAGGGAGGCCCCCCAGGTACTGCGCGGTTGGAACCGGGCCTATCAGAGCGAAACGGAGGTGGGCTCCAGCATTAAGCCACTGACGGTTTATGGCCCCGCGCTTGATCTTGGGTTGTCTCCCGCATCGGCTGTAGCAAACCTGCCGCAGGCCATCGAAGGCTGGGATACGGAGAAAGGGTATCCGAGCATTGGCAGCGAAAAGTATATCGGCATTATTTCCCTGCGGCGCGGCATTGTCTCTTCGCTCAACGTAGCTGCGGCGCGCGTGCTGATGGAAAACGTTACCACGCAGGCTGCGGCACAGTACCTTGTGAACCTCGGCGTTGATTCCAGCCGTGTGAGTGCAACGGGATCGGGCCTTGCACTCGGTACCACTGGCATCACACCCATTGAGATGGCTGCAGCATATGGCGCGATTGGAAATATGGGGGAATATTTGGAGCCGCTCTCCTTTACGCGTGTCGTGGATGGCGAGGGCAGAGTGGTTTTGGATGCAGATGAGATCCGGAAATCGCGGCAGGTATTTAAGCAGACAACGGCATATATGCTTGTTGATATGCTCACCGATGCGGTGAACACCGGAACAGGAACAAGCGCGAAGATTAAAGGCATGACAGTAGCGGGAAAAACAGGGACGAACTCGGACTACGGCAGCGCATACTTTGCGGGCATCACCCCCTATTACAGCGCTGTGGTATGGGTCGGGCATGATTCCTACGAACAAAAGCTTGTCTCAGGGTCAACCGGCGGAAAGGTAGCCGCGCCTCTCTGGCACGAATTTATGGAAAAAATACACACGGATTTGGTGGATAAGCCGATCATTGATGCCTCTCCTGTGGAATTGGGCCTTGTAAAGCGTACGGTATGCGCGGTATCGGGCAAGCTGGCAACAGAGGCATGCTCGTTCGATGCAAACGGGCTTACCCCCATTACGGATTGGTTTGATAAAAGCACGGCGCCCACGGAATCCTGTGATATGCATGTACTTACGAGCGTCTGCATGGATTCGGAGCAGCCCGCCTCCCCGTATTGCACCAACGTACAGACCAAAAGCATTCTTTTGGTGGGGACCCAATCCTACTTTGCTTCATTTGACGCGGGACTTCTTCAAAAATATCTGCCGAACGCTGTGCTGACGGATATTACGGCGGAGCAGTACAACTTATATGCTTCAACAACCACATGCCCGCTGCATTCGTATGCCGGATGGGGAAATGGCGGTGGAACCGGAATCAGCATCGGCGGAAACAACGCGAGCCTGATTGCCGCCGCAAACGCTCTGATCAGCGATGTGGAAGCATACCTTTCCGCTGCGCAAAACCTTTCCGAAACAGACCGGAACAATCTGATTTCGCTTTCGGATACGCTTGCCGCGTATCTTAATGCCAACCTGTACCAGCAGGCGGAAACATATTATGAACGCCTGCGCTATACTTTTGACGTCATCTATGCGGAAAACCCGCCGGTAACGGCAATTCCATAAAGGCGGTTCCTGTGAATGGAAGAAAAGCTTTCTGCGCTTTATGCTGCTGAACGCGCGCGCCTTCACGCGGCGGCCGCTCGGGGCCGCACGGGCGAATATGAAGCTCCGGTTTTTGGCGAAGGACCGCTCCATCCGCGTTTGATGCTGCTCGGGGAGGCGCCCGGCGCAGAAGAAACGCGGCTCGGCCGCCCGTTTGTGGGGAAAGCCGGGAAAAACCTGAATATGCTGCTTGCACTCGCGGGGATCACACGCACTTGCGTGTATGTGACCAACGCCGTCAAATTCCGGCCAACGAATGTGAAAGCACGGAGCATTTCCAACCGGCCGCCTTCTCCGGCGGAGCTTGCCGAGGGGCTTCCGACATTAAAAGACGAGCTTAGGCTTGTGAATCCGAGCGTTGTTGCAACGCTTGGCAACACGCCGCTCAAGGCTCTGTGCTTGCTGGGCGGCCGGGAACCGCTGCCAATCGGGTCTGTGCACGGACGGATGCTTAAATTCATGATTGACGGTATGCCGCTTTGCGTATTCCCACTCTATCATCCTGCGAGCGTGATTTATAACCGATCCTTGCTGCCGCTGCTGGAAGAGGATGTTACGTGCCTTGGCAGCATATTAAACGAAATTAAGGAGGCTTGAAGGTGAAGCTGAAGACGATTGCACTCAGAGCTATGGCGTTATTGCTGGCCCTGCTGGCACTTCCTGGAGGACAAACGGCGACCTTTGCCGAAACAGAAGAACCCGAAATGGGGCAGGTGACCGCAGACAAGGTGAATTTGCGCGAGGCTCCCAATACGGATTCGGAAATCCTGGGCGAAGTTCCAGGCGGTACGGCGGTTGAGGTTTTGGGCAAAGACGGAACCTGGTACCGCGTACTGTACAACGAAACGGTGGGTTATATCCGGCAGGATTATCTGTTCGTCAATTCCACCGGAAGCCGGGGCGCATATGTGAAGAGCGACGGCGCGGCTTTGCGCGGCGGCCCTTCGGAGAACTCATACATCGTTGCACAGCTTTCGGCCGGACAGGGCGTCAAAGTGAAGGCGCTTATCGATGGGGAATGGTTCTATGCTGCGGCAAATGACCAGACCGGATATGTGCATCGGACCTACCTTGAAATCACTTCCTCCAACACGGCGTCCATCGGTATGCTGAAGCAGGGTATGGAAGGGGAAGAAGTGAAGAAGCTGCAAAATGCGCTGTACGACCGCGGCTTTTTGAGCAAGTCAAATATTACGAGTGTTTTTTCTTCCGATACACGGAAAGCCGTATTGGAGTTTCAGCAAGCCTGCGGGCTCTCGGCGGACGGCATCGCGGGCGCCGAAACGCTCAATTCCATTTATGACAGCGGGAACAAAATTGAGAAAGCGAATGCGGACTTTTACAAACTGAAGGGTACGGTCGTTTTGCTGGATTGGTTTAAAGGCGGATCGGACTGGCTGCACAAGGGCGCAAAGTTTACCGTGACGGATGTACGCACCGGGAAAAGCTTCCGCGCGCGCCGTTTCGGCGGTTGGTACCATGCGGACAGCGAACCCATCACTACGTATGATACGGGGATTATGAAGAGCCTTGAAGGGTTTTCATGGAACCGCCGGCCCATCTGGATTACCTATAACGGAAAGACCGTTGCCGCGAGCATGCATACCATGCCGCATATGGTGAACCCAACGCCTTCCAATGGGTTTGACGGGCATTTCTGCATCCACCTGAAAGGGTCCAAAGTACATGAGACCAGCAAGGAGTGCCCGCGCCATCAGGCGTGTGTTTATGAGGCATATAAGGCAGGGCGGGCAGACTGATTTCTGTGACGCAAAACGAAGATCCCCCGGGAAAACCGGGGGATCTTCGTTTCCGCTATTCGCGGGGCGCCTGCGGGGGATGGATGGCGTACAGCGCGCCATAGGCATACGATTCATCGTCGTCCAATACCGCTGAGGGCGTAAGACCGGTGCATTCCGTTGCGGATGCGGTCGTTTGACGCAGCCAAAACGTTCCTTCGGTCAATTCGATCCCATCGGTGTTTCTGCTCTTTTTCATGCTCCCACCTCCTGTACATCCTGCGCTGTGATCTAGCTTTTCCCGCATATACGGAAAACCGCCGTGGAAAATAGCGGTATATTTGGCGCGTAATTGCAAATCCTTTACCCTAGGCCGACCGTAAAGGGGGCGGCGGGGAGGAATTTAAATTATGTTGGACCGAATCATACGCTTTTTTCGCTTTGGCCGGCAGGATGGTGAGTTTGAGCTTCTGGAAACAGAGCGTGGGATACCAGAATTTTGGGGTAGCGCGCGCGAAGAAGCACCTTTGCCGGAACAGGAGGATACGCGGAAAGTCTGCAAATCACTTGCAGAAAACGAGGAACGCCTGCGGATTTCGTTTCGGGCGGATATCAATTCTGATTTGATCCTTCGGCCATTTACGCTCGGCGGGAAGATCCCCGCGTTTCTTGCATATCTGAATGGGATGGCAGACACGGATCAGGTAAGCGATTTTATTTTGCGTGATGGGATGCGCCCGGGCTGCCTGGATCATGCGCGCGGGAATCTTGCACGTTATACGATGGAAAACGTATTCACAATGGGCGAGGCTGAAACAACGGAAGCGTGGGCGGATGTGAAGCAGGCCGTCATGGAGGGGCGGTCGGCTGTATTCATTGAAACCTGCGGGCAGGCCGTATTGATGGATACGCGCGGGTTTGAACATCGCAGCGTAACGGAACCGCAGGCAGAAAAGGTGGTGCGTGGGCCACAGGAAGCCTTTGTGGAAAATCTGCGCACAAACATCACGCTGTTGCGCCGTATTCTTCATACGGAAGATCTTGTATGCGAAATGCGGGGCGCGGGGGGCGACAACGGAATCCGGCTCGCCATCTTATACCGGGAAGGTATTACGAATATAACGCTGGTGGAAGAGGTGAAGCGCAGGCTCGCACAAATTGATACCCGCACAGTAATCGGAATGGGCGTGCTGGAACAACTCACGGAAGAACATTCTCTGTCGCCGTTTCCGCAGGTGCTGCAAACGGAACGGCCGGACAGATCGGCGGCGCTGCTGATGCAGGGACACGTGGTTGTGTTGCTGGACGGAAGCCCATTTGCAAGCGTGATGCCTGCAACGCTTTTTACGCTTATGACAAGTCCGGAAGACGTTTATATGCGCCGTCCGCAGGGTTCAATAATCCGCATTGTGCGGTATATCGGAGCTATGATTTCGATCTTGTTGCCGGCATTTTTTCTGGCCCTTGCGCTGTACCATCAGGGCTTGCTTTCCACAGAAGTGCTCACCACCGTGATCGCTTCGCGAAAGATGGTATTTGCACCCATCGGGGCGGAGATGATTTTCCTTCTTGTTGTGTTCCAGCTTATCCGTGAGGCGGGCATGCGCGTGCCCGGCAACATAGGCCAGGCAATCGGCATTATCGGCGGTCTGATTTTGGGGCAAGCGGCTGTTGCCGCAAACCTGGCGAGCTCTGTAGTCCTCATCGTTGTGGCGCTTACCGGGCTCGGGAATTTCTGCATTCCGGATTATTCAACGCAGCTGGCAGCAGCATTTTTCCGGCTGACGCTCACCATTGCCGCATGGATTGGCGGGCTGCTTGGCGTAATATGTCTGATGACCGTTTTTTTGGCATGGATGGCGTCTCTGAAATCATATGGCGTGCCGTTCCTTGCGCCGTTTTCACCGAAAGCGCATTCTCAGAAGCCGATGATATTGCGCGGGCGCCTTACGATGCATCAGCAGGCAGAGGACATCATGAACACGCAGGAGGAAACGCTGTGAAACTTTGTCAGGGAAGAGTCGGAAAGCAGGAGGGCGCGAACCTGATTGGAATTGCTCTGGTGTCAAGCGCGCTTTTCGTTTTGGACATTGCGGAGGCGTACCAATACGGAAACGGGACTTATGTTTCTTTTCCGGGGGCAATTCTCCTTGCTCTTGTGTTGTTCCTGCTCCTTGCGGGCGCAATGCGTGCTTCCGGGCAGAAAGACCTGCTTGCACTGATGGATTTTGCTTTCGGAAAATTTGTGGGGAACATACTTTCAGCGCTCATTTGCGTGCTTTTGTTTGCAAATGCATACTTTCTCATTTCACGGTTTGCAACAATGGTGCATGCTTTGGTTTTTATGAAGGTAACGCTGTTCCCTGTGCTTTTGTGGATTGTCCCTGTCGTTATATATATCGCTTTCCATGGATTTGAATGTATTGCTCGGATCGCAAAATGCTTTGGCGTGATTCTTGGAGCATGCCTGCTGCTTAGCCTCCTGTTTCCCATAGACGGCTATGAAGCCTATCGGCTTTTTCCGTTACCGCTCAACCACTGGGATACAATCGCCGCAGATGCATTTACAGGAACGTTTGCAACAATACCCGCAATGCTTGCGCTGCTGTGTATGGCGCAGGGCATGCAGGGTGTGCAAAGCGCAAAAAAAGCAGGGATAATTGGAGCGGCCGTAAGCATCGGGCTTGTTGCGGCCGTTCAAGTTGCAATTGGGATGACGTTTACTTATACAGAGTTGCAAAACATGTTTGTGCCGCTTTACAGGCTGAACTTGAAGCTGGTTCAGGAAAGCTATTTCTTCCGGCTGGATAAAATGCTGCTCTTCCTGTGGTTGATCGGTGCGCTGATTGCGGGAGCATACTATTTGTACGGGGCGGGCTTCGTGTTTTGCCGCCGCTGGAGCCGGTACGATATACGCCCTGCGGTAATTGCGGCCGGGATAATACTGCTTTGCTGCCTGACGACAGAGCATATGGGGCAGCTTCAAGCGTTTCAGGTGGTTCGGCAATATGGGTCATGGCTCCTTGTGGTACCATTTACGGCTGCTGCGGCAGTTGCGCTGGTTAAATCGCATTTTTTAAAGAAGAAAGGTCAAACCGATGAGAAAGCATAGAACAGGGGCATTCCTGATGCTCATGCTCGCGCTGGCGCCGCTTTGCTGCGGCTGTCTGGAAGCGACTTCGTTGGATGAATACGGCTATGTCCTCACCATTGGTGTGGATCAGGGAGAACAAAAAAAATACAATATCTCATTCCTTTTGCAAAAGGAGGGGGACTCACAGGAAGCGCAGACAGGAGCAGGTTCTTATATCATTACCGCCGAAGGAGACAATCTTTTTGATGCGCTCACGGTCGTGCATGTGGGGGTACCATATGAATTAAATTTTACACGCACGAACTTTATTCTGCTTTCCGACCAAATCGCTTCTTCTTCGCGGATGGATGAATTCCTAAGCATCTCGTTTAACGCACTGAAACTGCGGCAATCCGCGAAACTGGTAATCGTTCGCGGCACATGCGCGGAATATTTTGAAGGGCTTGCATCTGCGGATATTCCGAACGTTGCAAAAAGGCAATACAACCTTTTTCGGACGTACCAGCAGGAAGGCATGATTCCGATGACAAACTTCACAACATATCAGGAGGCGGTTGGAAGCGGCCGGTTTGACGTGGCGATTCCAGTGGGCCGGCTGGACCGGAGCATCCCCACCGAATCGGATGGCGAAAAGCAACAAACACAGGGCGAAACGGAAACAAATGATAAGGACACGACGGATGGCGTGAAGCGCACAGGCGGGCTGCGCTCTTATATTCGCGGAAGCGCATTGTTTGATGGAAACCGGCTTGCCGGGCTTTTAGACGACGAAGATACCGAGATTCTTTTGCTTGCAATGGGGCAATTCCAAAATGGTTACCTTAGCGTGAGTGATGAGAAGGGGACGGTCACATTTTTAATTAAAGAAACGGTAATCCCTCATGTGCAAATGAGCCTGGGGGAAGCGCCGCATGCCGTAGTAACGCTTGCGCTGTTCGCTGAAATTGAACTTGATACCAGCGGCAATGCAGAGGAGCGGTGGGACAGCGAGCTGAAAGGCCAGCTGGAAAACTATATCGTAATGGAATTAAACCGCGTTTTTGAACAATGTAAATTGCTTAATTCCGATGCGATGCGCTTTGGCAGATATGCATGCAATTTTCAAGCGTTGAAGCCTGGCGGGATTATGCATGGAAGGAAAAATATAAAAATATGACTGCGGAGTTTGGAGTAACCGTTAAACTGAACGATAGGATTATTTCTTCCCACATAGAGTAGGCAACGAAAGGAGAAAGAAGAAGATGACAACCATCATCCTGCTTTGTGCAGCGGGGATCGCCTATTGCGTGGCTTATCTTGTTTATTGCATCAAACGCGCCCGCCTGCCCGATGTAATCGGCGCTGCTGTGCTCTGCCTGCTTGCGGGCGGCACGCTTGCAATTTGCTTTCTGTGATGCCGGAGAACTATTCCTTTTCGGTATGAAGAAGCGCGGCAAGGCGGCGCTGCGCTTCCTTGCGCAGCGTTGCTGTGCATGCAGCGTCAATAGCATAAACGCCATCTTCGGAGAGAACAAGAACGTCACCTTCCGATGCGAAGGCCGGAAGACGGATGCGCGGCACATAAACGGGTTCACAGCCAGAGCCGGTTTCGCATACGGCATAATTACCGTCAAACCGATCGATTACTATGGGCACGATGCTGCCCTCCTTTTGGTTTCCCAAAACAAGAATAGCATTTTTTCAGATGAACCGCAAGGGAATTAAGTGCGCCATACCCCAAAAATCCTGTTCCCTAAGCGCGGCGGATATGCTACAATAAACTTATCATCGGTTTGCGGCGCGCGCCCTTTTGCGGCCGATGGCAGATGCTGGGGAGCAAGGGGATACGCCACGGGAGGAGACCGAATATATGCATCATTCATATGGGGAACAGGTGGTTACGGCAGAAGTACTTGATGAATTAAAACGCAAAGCAATGCTGATGGAGGATGAACTTGCAATCGAAGGCGGCCGCCAATTTGAACGAACCGGCCGGCTTAACGATCCGGGGCTTTGTGAAATGAGCATTGAATATGAAAACCTTCGCATGGATATTGAAACCTTGGAGGGAATCCTAAAACAAATCGAAAAAACGGAAACCGGACCCGATAAAAACAAATAAAAGCACATAAATGAAAATTTGGTAAACTGTGTGCGTGGCTGTTCCTTTTTTGAGAATGGATATTGTATAATAAACGTGGTGTGCATGAAACATGAAAGGAGATAAAGCGCTTTGTCTTTTGACGTGCTGGTAAAAGCGATTACAAGCGGCTTTACGCAGATCCGTTTAGAGGATTTTGTTGATATTGCCATCATCGCATTCTTTTTGTATAAGCTGATTATCCTTACAAAGGAAACAAGAGCGTTTCAACTGCTCAAAGGGATCGCTTTTCTTTTTGTTGCCGCGATTATCAGCGAAACGCTGCAGCTCCAAACGCTCAGTTGGGTGCTCAATTCTGTGCTGGCATCCGGAATCGTCGTGCTCGCCGTGCTGTTTCAGCCTGAACTTCGGCGCGCGCTCGAACACATCGGCCGGGGAAAGATTTTCAATAATGGCCTGCTCCAAAACTTTAAGCCGGAAGAAAATGAGATCGTAAGCGAGATGCAGCTTGCGATCATGAGCCTTGCAAAACGCCGGGTTGGTGCGCTGATCGTCATCGAACAGCGGACGGGCCTTGGGGATATCATTGCAACCGGCACGCGCATTGACGGCATCATTTCCGCACCGCTGATTGAAAACATCTTTGAACCCAACACGCCATTGCATGACGGTGCGGTAATTATCCGAGACGGCGCAATTGTGGCTGCCGCCTGCTTCCTGCCGTTGGCGGAGGACATTGCAGTTGCGCGTGAGCTCGGCACGCGCCACCGTGCAGCGCTTGGGGTTTCCTCCGTGTCGGACAGCGTAACCATCGTGGTTTCCGAGGAAACGGGCGTCATCTCCTTCGCGCGGGAAGGAAAGCTGGTGCGCTATATCGACCAAAAGGCGCTGCATGATCTTCTGGAATCCATCTTTGTAGGAAAAGAAGCTGCCGGCACGCTGAACATTTTCAAGCGGAGGGCGAAACATGAAAAATAACATAAAAAAGAGCCGCTTTTGGGAAATGCTCAAGCAGGGCCTGAAAAGCTTTTTTACAAAAAACATTGCGATCAAGGTGCTTTCGCTTATGTTCGCAATCCTCCTTTGGGGATATGTGCTGATGACGCAGAACCCTCCCCGCGTAAAGACTGTGACGGATGTTACTGTCAGCATTGAGGGCGAAGCAGACTTAACCACGCGCAAACTCACGCTTCGCGGGGATCGCGCTGCGCTTTTGGAAGATGTTTCCGTGCGCGTAAGGACGGAGCTTACTTCCTATGCAGATATTTCAGCGGATGATATTACCGCCTCCATCAACCTGAGCAGAATCACTTCCACGGGCAAGCATACCGTTCGGATTCATGCAAAATCATCCTCCGGGGATGTGGTTTCCGTTTCTCCCAGCGAAATCGAGGTGGAAATCGATACGCTTACGACGCGCAACATACCGATTGAGATTCACGAGGAAGGCGAGCTGCCGGAAGGATATTGGGCGGGCGATGTGCAGCTGGACAGCGCCACGGTTCTTCTGGAAGGACCAGGAACCGATTTGGCGAAAATTGTAAAAGCGGTTGGCACAATTGATCTTACGAACCGCACGGAGAGCTTGAACCAATCTATTATGCTTGCGCTTTATGACAAGGAAGGCAACGTGGTAGAATCATCGATTCTCTTCGGCGGGATGCCGACTGTGGTGGCAAAACAGGAGATTCTGCCGAGCAAGCTGGTGCCGATCGATGTGGATGGCGCGATTATCGGCCGGGAGGAGCTTCCGGAAAACTTTGAAATTGCGAGTTACGGAACTTCATTGGAAAGCACCCTCGTTCGCATTGTGGGCGACGCGGATGTGATTCAAAAAATTGAATCCCTTTCGCTTGAACCGGTGGATGTGACCGGATGCACGGAAAGCATTCAGCAGGAGCTTGCAATCAATGTGCCGGAGGGAGTACGCATCATTGGCGCCGATTCCGTGAACCTGCAGGTTACGATCCGCGAAAAAACAGCCGTGCTTGAGCTCACGGAACTTCCAATCGAGATTGTGGGGCTCGCGCGGAAGCAGACGGCTACGCTGAGTCAGGAACTTGCCAATGTTACTTTCAGCGGCCGGGTCAGCCTATTGGCGGGCATTACCCGCGGCGATGTGAAGGTTTATGCTGATGTGACGGGGCTTGCCGCAGGCACACACGATGTAAAGCTCGCGCTCCAGATCGATGGAGAGGATGTGCCCTCAGATCTGCAATATGAATTTACAACCGATGAGACCATACAGGTCACCATCGAATAAGGAATATGTATGGCGTTGATTTTGTCGGAACTGAAACTGCCGCTTAACGCGGAGGAGTCCTCGCTCAAGGAATTTGCGGCGAGGGCTCTTGCTATGCCCGAAAGCGCGATCCATACGCTGCGCATAAATCGTATTTCTTTGGATGCGCGCAAAAAAGAAGACATCTGCTTTACCTATACGGTAACCGTTGGCCTCTCCGAGAAGGACGAGGCACGCGTGCTGCGCCGTTCCGGTATTCGCATTGCACGTGCGCCGGAGGAGTCTCCACGCCAGCTTTCCTTTGGCTCTGAGCCGCTCAAGGCGCCCATCGTTGTGGTGGGGCTTGGGCCGGCTGGGATTTTTGCGGCCTATCAACTTGCCAAAAACGGATACCGCCCGCTTGTACTGGAACGGGGCAGGGAAGTCGATGCGCGGAAAACGGATGTCGCACGGTTTTGGAAGACTGGCGTTCTTGACGAAGCGAGCAATGCGGTTTTCGGGGAAGGCGGTGCGGGCACGTTTTCCGATGGGAAACTTACCACGCGAATCAAGGACGCGCGCGCACAGGAAGTGGTTTCGATCTTCGCGGAGCATGGCGCCCCAGAGGAAATAAAAACCATGGCCAAGCCGCATATCGGGACGGATAAGTTGGTGCAGGTCGTAAAAAACCTGCGCCTTGCGATTCTGCGCATGGGCGGCGAGGTGCGGTTTGAAACGCGTTTGGCCGGCTTTGAAAGGAACGGGGACGCTTTGTCCGCAGTGTATGCACAAAGCGCTGCCGGGCGTGAGCGAATCCCTTGTGCGGCGTGTATTTTGGCAACTGGCCATGGCGCTTCTGATACCTATCGCATGCTTGCGGAAAGCGGCCTTCTGATGCAGGCGAAGCCTTTTGCTGCGGGCGTGCGGATTGAGCATCCGCGAGAATTGATTGACCGGAGCCAATTTGGAGCCTTTGCGGGGCATCCACGCCTTGGCGCAGCAGAATACCACCTTGCAGACCAAAGCGGTGGGCGTGGGGTATACACCTTCTGCATGTGCCCCGGCGGGTCTGTGGTTGCGTGCGCGTCCGAACAGGGCGGAGTCGTCACAAACGGTATGAGTTGCTATGCGCGGAACGGTGAAAATTCTAATGCTGCGGTTGTGGTGCAAGTCGATGCACGTGATTATGGCGCAGCCGATCCGCTTGCCGGCCTCCGGTTTCGCGAGGCATTGGAACGGGAGGCGTTCCGCCGGGGGGGCGGCGGCTTTATTGCTCCTGCGTCGCAGGTTGGAGATTATCTCGCAGGGCGCGCATCCAGCGGCTTTGGAGCCGTTCGCCCGACCTATGCGCCTGGCGTGCGTGCCACGGATGTTGCGGCATGCCTTCCCGGTTTTATGGCTGTTGGCGTACGGGACGGCATCCTTGCTTTTGGCCGCCGGCTGAAAGGCTTTGACATGGCGGATGCTGTCATCACCGCAGTGGAAAGCAGGACAAGCGCGCCTGTGCGCATCGTAAGAAACGAAAATGGGGAAGCTCCGGGTCTATCCGGTTTTTATCCTGCGGGCGAAGGCGCGGGGTATGCGGGCGGGATTGTGAGCGCGGCTGTGGACGGCATGCGTACCGCGGAACATGTTATGGAACGCTTTGCCCGGCCTTAGGAGCCAATGCGTCCGCCCGTTTTGCAAGAAATGCGGTTCCTGTGGTACACTATTAAGAAAACACTGGAAAAGGATTTTGAAACGCATGAAGCGACGGCTTTTGTTTTATATTTTTGTGGCCTGCATGGCGTTCATGGCCGCCTGTTCCGGCAATGAACCAGAGGAGCAGCATGTGGATCTGAGCGATCCGGTAGGCGGGGATGGAATTTATACGACGGCAGAACTGATGGATTTCATCGAAAACGGCCAGTCCGACACCGCTACACTCGGCGCGTCAATTGACCTTGGTGGAGAGATTCTGAGCATCACGCAAACCCGCGGCAGCATTACGATCCGTGGAAACGGCTTCAGCATCACGGGCAACGGAGATTGCGTGATTCGCTTGGAAGACGGTTGTACGCTCAGGTTGGAAGATGTTAGCCTTATAGGCGGGCGCAATGCGATCGGATGCCTTGGAGATGCGGCAATCGGCGGGACTTTTTCAATTAACAGCGTTGCGCATTGCATCACAGGCGTAGGGGATCTTACCGTTGCGCAAAACAGCAAGCTTCAGCTTTCCAGCAACGTCGGCTGCGGTGTGAAGGCAAAGGGGCTCTCCCTGCTGCAGGGAAGCGAAATCGTTGCAAACGGCGCGCTCGGGGCGATTAGCATCGCGGGGGACGATCTGCTTTTAGATGAAGCCACCACGCTGATTGCAACGACCGATGAAAACTACAATGCGCTCAAGTGCGAAGGAACCCTTCTAATGCGCAACGGTGCGACGCTACATGTAACCAACAACGGTGAATACCATGGGGCTGAGATCCATGACCTTTCTGTTGAAGGCGTTGCAGCGCTTGAAGCAGTTGGCGGAGGCAAGGGAGTGGGCGTGTTCCTGTTTGAACAGGAAAAGGATGTTTATTTTGTTGGAAGCTGTACGCCGGAACTCCGCTTTGAGGTTGGCAATGGAAGCGTGACCTTTGTGGCGGATGCTTCGGAGATTCCTGAGCCGGAGAATGAAAACGAAGAAGATGGTACGGAGCCGGACGCCGTTGCGATGGAGGAACCATAACTGTACGAGAGCCCTTTCGGCGAACGGGCGGCATGAAAACAACAAGGAGGAGAGTATGGCAAGGCGGAAACAAACCCGAAGGAAAAGCCGTGCAGCCGTACGGCGGCGCAAATATATGGTCCGAAGGATCGTTGTACTCATCATTTTTCTTGCCGTGATTACGGGCCTTACGCTCCTGTTGATTCGCGTTTTTTCCGGCGATTTTGCGCCGGGCGGCACGCCGGAAGAAAGCCCAACGCCGCCTGCTTCGCCGACATTCACCCCGGAACCCACCCCTACGCCCGTCCAACAGCTCAGAGAAGGGCTTACGGTAGCGCCATCCTCCGGCGAAACGCTTACGGAAGCCGGCTTTAAGACGGCATTGATGTATAACCGGGATGAAACGGATTCCTTCAGCCGCGAAGGCTCCATTTTGTTCGGAAAAGGAAGCGAATACAGTGCCGTGCGCGGCATTACGACCTATGGCGGCAGCAATTACCGCGATTCCTTTACCTATGGATCACAAACCGTCGTAAACAAAACGCTCACGCGCGTATGGGACAAAAATATTGGTGCGCTTGATTGCGGCGAAGACGGTACATGGGCGGGCGTGGGTTGGACAGGCATGCCGCTTATCGTGCAATGGGAGGACGATGTTCGCCCGCTCCTCGGCATTTATGACGAATTCAAAACCAAGGACGGTTTTACTGAGGTTATTTATCCGGCGATGGACGGCAACATTTACTTCCTCGAACTTTCAACCGGAAAGGCTACACGGGATCCCATTGCCCTCGGCGTTGTGACGAAGGGGACCGCAACGCTTGACCCGCGTGGATATCCGCTCCTGTATACCGGCCAGGGGATTCCGAGCACAAGTGAAGAAGGTACGCGCGGTGCCTGGTTCCGGGTGGTTTCATTGATCGAGAACAAAGTGCTCTGGTCCTTTGGCGGGCGCGACCCGTTTTCGCCGCGTGAGTGGCAGGCATACGATTCTTCCGCTATGGTGGATGCGCAAACCGATACGCTTATCGTTGCGGGCGAAAATGGCCTGCTTTACAGCGTGAAGCTCAATAGCGCATTCGACCGCGTGAACGGTACGGTTTCCGTGAATCCGGACCCGCTTGCCAAATATCGCTACACGGCAAACGGATACGGCACATCGGACTCAAACCGCCAGTGGGGGATTGAAAGTTCGCCTGCATTCTGGAAAAATTATGCGTTCTTTACGGATAACGGCGGTTATTTGCAATGCGTTGATCTGAACACGCTCAAGACAATGTATGTGAAGGATTTGACGGATGACGGGGATGCCGGCGTTGTTTTGGAGGAGGATTATGAGGCCGGCACACTCTATCTTTATACTGCAAATGCCGTGAATACGCAGAGCGGCGCGGAGAACGGCTTTGGAAAGAGTTGGCACAGAAAGATTAACGCCGTCACGGGCGAAACCGTATGGGAAAAGTCGTGGGATGCCTCCACCGGCAGCAGTACCACAAACGGTGGAACACTTTCAACGCCGCATGTGGGGCATGGCTCCATCAGCGACCTTGTAATTTATAACGCTGCATCCGTTCCCGCCATGGTGAACGGGGAGGCTGTGAACGGCGGCCGCATTGTAGCATACGACAAAGCAACGGGCGAAGTGGTGTGGACGTATGAACAGGCGGCGGATTACTGGAGTGCACCGGTCGTAATTTATGATGCTGCGGAAACCGCGTATTTGATCCAGTGCGACCGCAACGGGATCCTGCGCATGCACAATTCGCGCACGGGCGAAGTGCTTACGGAGGTAGATCTTGGTTCCCGTGTTGACGCAACGCCTGCGGTATTCAATAACATGCTTGTAGTCGGAACGCGCGGCTCGGGCGGCAGCGGAGAAGGACAAAAAATCATCGGCGTACGTATCGGCTGAGCAGTCAGAACAGCATTGCTGCGAGCAGCAGCCCTGTCCCATAAGAAAGTGTGTTGAACAACAGGGAGAGTGCGAAATAACGGCGCTGCTTCCCGCAGAGCTGTCGAAGCAGGAACCCTTCCCCCAAAACAACGGCGGCTTCCAAGAGCAATACTGCCGGGAGGGAGACGCCTGTCCCTGTGGCATAGTGCTTCGCATAAAGGATCAGGTTCAAAAGCGGGTTGGTCAAAAGGTTACAGAGGAGCAGCGCATGCTGTTCCTCTTTTTTTAGCCCACACAAATAAGCCGCGCCCGATTCAATAAGAATCGTGAGAATGAGCGGCACGGCATAGTACCCGAGCGTGAGTGCTGCTTCACGAAGCATGCGCCTTTATTTCTTGCGGCGTTTCATTATGGCTTGGATGACGACAAGCACAACGAGGACGACCACTGCAATGCCGAGGAATATGCCGAACAGAGAACCGCCTCCGGCGGATTCCAGAATAGGGTCAGGCTCTACGATGTCGAACAAAACGGGATACATGATGACATAAACCTCCTGAAAATCAAAATTATTTGCGTTTCTTTTTGGCGGCACGCAGGATGAGATAGACTGCGAACACCACAACGGATATGCCGAGCAGAACCGGCAATATGCCAAAGAGAAAAATCAAGCGCGGTGCGGCAACATCCAGTGCAATGGAAAATGGCATGACAGGCTTCTCCTTTGGAAATATCTTCAAATTAAATTGCTATTTATCATTTAAATGCAGCTCGGCCTGCTGCGGTTGCATCTGCTTTTCGTGCAGCGCGAAAAACAGCAGGAATGCCGCGCCGAGCGTGGATGCAAGCAATACCGGTACGGGAGCTTTGTAGTTGTCCGGCAGGGCATAAAGCGGCGCGCAGCCAAGGAACAGGAAAAGCGTTGTAAGGCCGAAACCAAATCCCATGGCTTCAGGCATGGCAGCCATCACAGCCGAAAGGGTGAGCGGCATCGCAAGGTTGAACAGAAATACGCCTGCGTAGGTTGTATAGGAAGCGGGGAAAAAAGCCATCATCAGCCCTCCAATCCCCACGCCGAGCAGGCCGATGACGCGCCAGGGAATCTTTTTTGCAAATATACCGCCGGAAAATTTGCCCAGGCAGGATGCAAAAGCGCCAAGAAGCACAAAAACAGGGGCACCTGAAAGCGTCGTAACAGCAAAACCTGTGAAGGAACGAATGCCGATGGAAACAAGGCAAAGCATGATTGCAGCAATGCCGAGGTGCTCCATGGGCGATGGAGTGCGATTTGGAACGCAGGCGCGGGGGGCACCCATACCGCAAAACCAGATGGCGCCGATGCAGGCAACAAGAAGGAGCACGGCAGAAAACGGGGAAATGAGCATCCCCTTCCCGCAAAGCGTGCCGAGCGCGACGCCGAGCGCACCGGGGGCGACATACGTACCTGCGGAAAACGCATCGCCCGGACAGTGGCGCAGGGAAGTTACTGCGCCGCCTACATGGAACAGCGCGTTGCCCAGCCCGAGCAGGATCACCGAGGGTAAAGGAAACGCGCAAGCCAGCACGCCCCAGGCAACCAGCCCACATCCGAGCACGGTAAAGGGGCGCGCATCATCCAGTCGGTCACAGAGCGCCCCGAGCGGCGCCTGCAGGGCAAAGGCCAGCGCATTATAAAGGAGCACCATGAAGGCCGCGTTTTCTCCGCGCAGAGTGGAAACCCACAGGGCAAAGAAACAGGAAAAGTCCACTGCGAAGTGCGCAGCGGCATGCGCGGCGAGGCGGCGGGCGGCACGATGCATGGCAGATCTCCTTAACGGCTTTTTGCCGGAAAAACAGTTTACTTCAGTATATCATAAATCGTTTGTGAAAAGAATTTGAAATTCGCTGAAATGGTTGGCGTTTTGCTATGTTTTGCGGTAAGATTGAAGCGAAAGATGAAACCGGAGGAAACGGGTTTTGGCATATATATCGCTTAAAAATGTAACGAAAACCTACCATATGGGGGAAGTTACCATCAAAGCGCTTTCGGGCGTGGATTTTGAAATGGAAAAGGGCGAGCTCTGCGTAGTTGTTGGCCCCTCAGGCGCAGGCAAAACAACGCTGTTGAACATTCTGGGCGGCATGGACAGCTGCACTTCGGGCGAGATTGTTGTGGATGGGGCGCACATTGAAGCATATGACCGGCAGAAGCTGACCGGTTACCGGCGGGATACGGTTGGCTTCGTGTTCCAGTTTTATAATTTGGTGCAAAACCTGACGGCGCTTGAAAATGTTGAACTTGCAGCGCAGATTTGCCGCGAGCCGCTCCCCGCAGAAACGGTTCTCCGGGAGGTGGGGCTTGGCGAACGCCTTTCCAATTTTCCGGCGCAGCTTTCCGGCGGGGAGCAGCAGCGCGTAGCGATTGCACGTGCGCTTGCGAAGAACCCAAAGCTTATGCTGTGTGATGAGCCCACCGGCGCGCTCGATTATCAAACGGGAAAACAGGTGCTCAAGCTCCTGCAGGACACCTGCCGCAAGGCAGGTATGACGGTGATTATCATCACCCATAACTCTGCCATTGCGCCGATGGCGGACCGAATCGTGCATGTGAAAAACGGGACGGTCGCCTCCACGGAGATCAATCAAATTCCGACTCCGGTGGAAAAGATCGAATGGTGAGCCTATGCTGAAAAAGGGCCTTCTGGTCAAAAACCTGCTTTCTGAAATCTGGAAAACGCGTACGCGCTATCTTTCTATTTTTGCAATCAGCGCGCTGGGGGTCGCTTTCTTTGCCGGCATCCGCGCCACCAGCCCGGACATGAAAGATGCGGGCGATGCACTGTTTAACGCAAGCAACCTTTCGGATATTATGGTGATGTCCACTGCCGGGCTCACGCCGGATGATATCGAGGCACTGCGGGGCATCGAGGGCGTTGAAGCGGTTTCGCCGGGGCTGTTTGTGGATGCAATGATGCGTACGGGGGGCGATGAGGAAAAGAACGTGCGCCTGTTTTCCATGCCGATTCAGGAGAAGGAAGCATATGGGCAACTCATCGACATGCTCCCTTCCTACGACATCAACCCTGCACCGGAATATAAAATGAACGCGCTCGAACTCAAGGAAGGGCGTTTGCCCGTTTCGGACAAGGAAACGGCGCTGGATGTGAAGTTGCAGGAAGAAGCAGGGATTGCTCTTGGCGATTATGTGACGTTTGAAACAAGCGGCGGCACGACGTCGCTGCGTGTGGTCGGCTTTGTATACAGCCCGAAATATGTGAGCGTTTTTGAACGCGGCCTCAGCACCATTGGAAACGGGAACTGCGCAGGGTTTGCATATGCTTCCGGCAATGCGCTCACGCGCCTCGGCACAAAGCTGCCGATTCTTGGCCTGCTTTCCACAGTGTATACAGAGGCTGACATTGTAATCAGCGGCAAAGAAGGGATTTCCGCCTTTTCCGATGCGTATGAAGAGTTGGTCGATGCGGTAAGCACGCGCATTGAAGCCTACGCAGAAACGACTTCCGGCACATGGTATATTCAGGACCGTACCTCTAACCCCGGCTATTCGGATTATTCCGAAAATACGGAGCGCATTGCCGCGGTGGGCGATGTGTTCCCGGTGATTTTTTTCATCGTTGCAGCGCTTGTAAGCCTTACGACTATGACGCGCATGGTGGAGGAACAGCGTATCGAAATGGGCACGCTCAAGGCGCTGGGGTACAGCACGGCTGCAATCATGATGAAATACGTGGTTTATTCCATCAGCGCCTGCGTCCTCGGGGGCTTTCTTGGCGCGGTAATCGGGTTTTGGCTGCTGCCGTATGTAATCATCTCCGCGTATTCGATCATGTACCGCCTGCCAAGCTTTGCAACGCCCTATCGTGTGGATATTGCAAGCGTTGCGATTATTGCGGCGATGGCCTGCACCAGCCTTGCGACCATTGCAGCATCGGCATCCGCGCTCCGGGAAGTTCCGGCAACACTGATGCGCCCCAAGGCGCCCAAGGCCGGCAAACGTGTTCTGCTCGAACGCGCCGGTTTTATCTGGAAACGCCTCAATTTTACCATGAAGGTGACCGTGCGCAATATATTCCGCTATAAAAAACGTTTTTTCATGAGCGTAATCGGGATCGCGGGAAGCTGCTCGCTGCTGGTGACGGGGTTTGGCATTCAGGATTCCATCTTCGGCATTGCGGAATACCAGTTCAACGACATTTGGAAAATGGACATTCAGGCGTATACGTATGACAGCATGCCGCTTGAGGAACTGCAAAACCTTGCGGCGGACAGCGAGGCATCTTCTCACTTCCGTTCGGTGATGTTTTGCTACGACACGGTATGCGATGCCAAAAGCGGCGATGCACGTACCGGAAACGTGCATGTGCTTGGCGTGCGGGAGTATGCTGAGATGGAGGGTAAAATCCGCCTGCACAGCAGCGGAACGGAAGTGCCGCTGACAGACGGGGGCGCGGTTATTACCAAAAAGCTTGCGGAACTGACCGGTGTGGATGCGGGCGACACGCTGCGCATCTATTCCGGCGCACAGGCCTATGACGTGTTGGTGGCAGGCATTGCCGACAATTACGTTTATCATTATGTGTATATGACCGCCGCTTACTATGAACAGGTATTTGGAAAACCAATGGAATATAATGCGTTTATGGTGAACCTTGACGACAATGCGACGGAAGGGGATATGGACGCAATCTCGGAGGCGCTGCTGACGGACAGCCGCGTTTATACCGTGATGACACTCACGAGCATTTACGATTCCATTATGGATTCCCTGAGCATTTTGGATTACATCGTGATCGTGCTGATTGCGGGCTCTGCGCTTCTCACGTTCGTTGTGATGCTCAACCTGACGAACATCAACCTCGGGGAACGCAAACGCGAGCTTGCAACGCTGCGCGTGCTTGGTTTTTACGATAAAGAAATGTACGATTATGTGTTCCGCGAAAACAATGCGCTTGCGGCCATTGGTGCGGCCGCGGGGCTGGTGCTCGGGAAATTCATGCATGCTTTTGTAATTCGTACCTGCGAGGTAGATATGGTTATGTTCGTGCGTTCGGCAAATGCGATGAGCTTTGTATATTCGTTCGTGCTTACAGTGGTGTTTTCCCTTTGTGTGAACCTGATGATGCGCAGAAAGGTCCGCGCGATCGATATGGTGGAATCCCTGAAGAGCGCGGAATAAAGGAGTGAAAGGACAATGAAGAAAACTACGAGAATCCTGTGCCTTGCAATTGCGGCGGTGTTTGTTGTTTCGCTGCTGTTTTCAATTGCAATGAGCATTGCATATGCAGAGGAAGATACATCCGCCTCCTCCCGCGGAGAAACGGTATATGTTACGGCGGATGCAAACGGAAACGTTGAGCGTGTGATTTCCAGCGTATACCTTGGAAATGATCAAAAGCGGGAGACGGTTACGGATTATACCAATCTTTCGGACATCAAGGCGATCACCACAAATGAACCTCCCGCTATTTCGGGCGATGTGGTGACGTTTGCCGCTGCGGGCGAGGATGTTTCCTATCAGGGCACAGCAAACGCGGAAGATCTGCCGTTTATGGTGTACTTTACCTACTTCCTGAACGGGAAGCAGATTGCCCCGGAAGATCTTGCCGGAAAAAGCGGCCGTGTGCGCATTGAGATCGCCACAGAAAACCGTCTGAAGCGCACATGTGAGGTGGATGGGGAACAGGTGGAGCTTTATGTGCCGTTTTCGATCATAGGGATGCTGACGCTGGATGAAAGCTTCACCGGAATTACTGCGCAAAACGCCAAAATCTCTGTACAGGCCGGCCAGGTTACGGTGCTTTGCGTTCTGCTGCCCGGCCTGAAGGAAAGCCTTGGCCTGCAGGAGAACAATGAAAAAATCAGCGATACACTTACCATCGAGGCCACGGTGAAGGACTTCAACTTCGATGGAGGGATGTTCATAGGCATGACGGGCATCGTGGATCAAAACGACCTTTCCGGCATTGAAGATGTAGAAGAACTGATGCGTGCTTTGACCGAGCTCAACGACGCGGCAAGCCAGCTTTACCGCGGCGCGCGCAGGCTGGACAAAGCAGCAGAAGCGTATGCAGAGGGCGTGAGAGCCTATGCGGAAGGCATAGCGCAAGCGGCAGAAGGAGCGGGTGCGCTCACGGATGGGGTGTCCGAACTTTACAAAGGCGCGGACCAGCTTGCCGGAGGCTCTGGTGAGATTACAGGCGGGCTGGAATCTCTTGCCGCCGAGTTGAATAAGCTCAAAGCGGCTTTGGATACAATTGAAAGCGGCGAGGTAGACGAGGCGCTGTATTCGTTTTTGGTTTCCTGGGCAGTGGAGGCTGCACAAAAAACGTTGGATGAATATAACTCAGAGCTAAGGGACAGGCTTCGCGCGCAGCTTGAGACAGCGATGCCGGATGCAACGCCGGAGGAAATCGAGGCGATTGTGAATGCGGTAATCCCTGCGGGCGCAACGGTCCCTAAACCGGAGCTTACAGAAGAACAAAAAGCGGAGATTGCGGCCAAAGTATCGGAAATCATTCAGAAATCAAACAATGCACAGGAGATCATCGCAAAATTTGAAGCGCTGATCAGCGGCGTGAATCAGCTCGCGGATGGCTCCTCGCAGGTGACGGACGGGCTTTATGCGCTTACGGGCGGCCTGCGGCAGTTAAAAGAAGGGCTCAGTGAGTTCGCGAATGGAGCAGCGGCGCTGCAGGAGAACGGAGCAGCGCTTTCGGAGGGCGCAGATTCGCTTGCAAGCGGCATTGGGAAGATCGCAAGCGGGCTTCGTTCGTTGGCAAACGATGGCATGCAGCGCATTGTGGATGAAACGGCTGAGATCGACATTACGCTTTCTCGAAAGGATGCGCTGATCGCTTTATCACAGTCATATAGCTCATTCTCTGCAACGCGGGAACCGGAGGATGGTGCGGTGCAGTTTGTGCTGTCGGTAGACGGCATAGAGGAGGAACTCCCCATTGAGCCTTCCCCTACGCCGGGCGAGGATGAAAACGTGCCTGCGGATGTGGAAAAAACAGAAGAACGCGGTTTTTTTGAACGCATCGGTGCATGGTTTGAAGGGATTTTTACAAGTGTGAAGGGATGGTTTGATTGAACGCTGGAATGCAGCGCGTTTTTGCCGCCGGAACTGCATGGCCTTTCTGGCAGAGTGCAGTAGTGGGTGAAAGCGCCCTTTCGTGCGCGTCCAGGTATATGCTATAATAAATCGGATTTTACTGCGAATAAAACTTTGCGGAGGAAAGATGCTCATACAATGGTATCCGGGGCATATGGCGAAGGCGCGCCGCATGCTCATTGAAAACCTGAAACTTATTGACGTGGTGGTTGAACTCGTTGATGCGCGTGCGCCACGCGCCACGCGCAATCCCGATTTTGATGATTTGTTTTCAGCAAAACGGCGCGTGATCCTGCTCAACAAAAGTGATTTAGCCTCTCCTGCGGCTACAAAGGCGTGGGTGGAACACTATCGGGAAAATGGGATCAGCGCCATCGATTTTGTTGCCACGAATTCTGCCAAACGCAAAGCGGCGGTGGAACTAATTGAAAACGCTGCGTCCGAAAAAGTGAAACGTATGCGGGAAAAGGGGGTTGCCAAGGTCGTCCGCGCGATGGTGGTAGGTATCCCAAACGTGGGGAAATCCACGTTTATCAACCGCATTGCAGGCGCTTCCCGTGCGCAGGTTGGTGACAAGCCCGGCGTAACAAAGGGAAAGCAATGGGTGAAGATTTCGCCCTATCTTGAGCTGATGGACACGCCTGGCCTTCTTTGGCCAAAGCTTGAGGATGAGCATCTTGCGAGGCACCTTGCATTCATCGGCTCCATTAAGGACGACATCATGGATGTGGAGCGCCTTGCAGGCGCATTGCTTGCGGAATTGGCTGTGCTTTGCCCGGATGAACTGAGCGCACGCTATAAATTGGCCCAATCCGGCATGAGCGGCGAGGAATTGCTTGTTGCTGTAAGCCGCAGCCGCAGCTTCCTGCTTTCAGGCGGCGAAGCGGATACAGAGCGGGCGGCACGCATTGTTCTGGATGAATACCGTGCGGGCAAAATCGCGCGCGTTACGCTCGACAGCGTTTCGGAGGAAAAGGAAAATGGCGCGGCAGAGTGAGAGGGAACGCCTCCAGGAGCTGACTTGCATGGAACGCAAGTTTTGGGAAAAGGAGATTTTCCCGGCAGGGATGGATGAGGTTGGCCGGGGTCCGCTTGCAGGCCCAGTGGTTGCGGCCTGTGTGATCCTGCCGCCTGCGCCGCTCATTGAATATGTGAACGATTCAAAAAAGGTTTCGGAACGCCGGCGCGAGATGCTTGCTCCCATCATTCGGGAAACTGCGCTTGCGGTAGGGATCGGCTGGGCAGACGAGCAGGAGATTGACCAAAGGAATATCCTTGAGGCCACAAAGACCGCATTTGCACGCGCCTACGAGGCGATGAACAGCCCTTGTGCGCATGTGCTGGTGGATGCGGTGAGCGGCCTCGCCATTCCGGCGGAACAGCATGCGCTCATTCACGGCGACGCGCTGTCTTATTTGATTGCTGCGGCTTCCATTGTGGCAAAGGTGGAGCGCGATGGATACATGCGGCGCATGGATGAAGCGTATCCGCACTATGGCTTTGCGAAAAACAAGGGCTATGGTACAGCGGAGCACATTGCGGCCATCAGGAGGTACGGCCCATGCCCGCTGCACCGGCGCAGCTTCCTCAAAAACATCCTTGAGGGCGGCGTATGAACCGGCGGGAGCTCGGCGCGCTGGGAGAAGCGCTGGCTTTGCGCTACATGCAGGAGCGCGGCTTTGTTTTGCTTGCAAAAAACTATCGGGCTTTGCGCTGCGAGATTGATCTTGTGCTGCGCGATGGGAAAACAATCGTCTTTGCAGAAGTGAAGACGCGCGCGGCCTCCTCGGCCTACGGCTTGGGGCGTGAGGCGGTAACGGCGGCAAAACAGCGCAATATTGCAAAGGCTGCAGCGGCATACCTCGCCGCATATAGCCTCTATGACGCCTGCGTCCGCTTCGATGTGCTTGAGGTAGACGCTGCAAACAACTCTGTCACGCATATCCCCGGCGCATTTACATTGTAACCATAGGTGCGCATAGCATATGAAATACACAAGAAATGAATTTTTTGTGTCAAAGGGTGGGCAAATCTGCAAAATGTGGTATCCTAGTAGCATGAAATCTTACAATATTTAAATTGAGGAAACATGAAAAAGAGGCTTTTGATTTTTTTTGCTGTGATCCTTGCCGCAGTGTTTACCGTGTGCGGGTCTGCAGCAATGGCCGAGGAAGACGGCAACCTTGCCATAAACGGCGGATTTGAACGAACGGCTGAAAACACCGAACTTCCGGAAGGCTGGTTTTACGAAGCATGGGAAACCGACCCTGCCGAAGGGTACGCCATGCGCTCAGAGGATGACGGCGGAACGGCATATCTTTGGAGTGCCGGAAATGATGTGCGCCTGTGCCAGACGATTGAGGTAAAGGCCAAGTCCTACTATAAACTTACATGCCGTGTGCGCACGGAAGATGTTGCAGGAGGCGCGGGAGCAAATGTCTCGGTCGTGGGTTCGCTTGCCGCTTCAGAAGGCGTATACGGAACCAATGGCTGGCAGACGTTGGAGCTTGTCGGCAAAACAGGGAAGAAGCAGACGGAACTTACCGTGTGCGCCCGCATCGGCGGTTACGGTGCGGAGGCTTCGGGCAGCGCCTGGTTTGACGATTTTTCCGTCGAATTTTTGGAGGATTTCTCGGGTGATGCAGCGGACTTTTCATCCGCATCCGCCGAAGTTGAAACGGCAGGGGAGTATGCGGACGGCGAGATTCCCTATCTTGCAGAATCCTGCATGGCATTGTTCCTTGCGGCCTGTCTGATGTTTTATTTCTACCAGCGGTTCATCCTGCGTGCGGATACGCTTACCGGTGTGGCACTGCATGAGCGCTTTGCGCTTGCATGTATCCTGTTTGGCGCATTCCTTTTGCGCGGGCTGCTTTCCCTGCTGGTTTATGGGCATCCGACGGATATCTCCTGTTTTATGGCGTGGTCGAACGCCCTTGCGGAAAACGGCCCGGCTGCGTTTTACACTTCCGGTATGTTTGCGGATTACCCGCCGGGCTACATGTATGTCCTTTGGCTCACGGGCAGCATCGCAAAAATGCTTGGGCTTACCTACGGCAGCGCAGGCTATGTTCTGCTCACGAAAATGCCCGCGATCCTCGCGGACCTTGGTGCGGCGTATCTGGTTTACCAAATGGCTGCAAAACGGGGGACAAGCCTTGGCAAGGCTGAGGGGAGCGGTACCCTGGCGCTCGTGCTTGCAGCGGTTGTGGCATTTAACCCGGCGATGGCCTTTATCTCCGGCGGCTGGGGGCAGATCGACCAGGTGCTTACGCTTCTTTTGGTCGCTGTGGTCGCGTTGTTCCTGAAAAAGAAAGTGATTTTGGCCGGGCTTGTATATGGAGCTGCGATCCTTGTGAAGCCGCAGGCGCTGATGGCTGGGCCGCTTTTTGCCGCAGCGTATTTTGCATATGGAAAAGATGAAGGTTGGAAAGGCCTTTTGCGAACCTTGGCGGCTGTGGTTTCAGCTGTAGCGGCGCTTTTTGTGCTGTCACTCCCGTTCCGCGGCGGGCAGGAACCGCTTTGGTTTCTCGAAAAGCTCCTCGGTACGGCCACTTCGTACCCCTATGCAAGCATCGAGGCATTCAACTTATTTGCGCTTCTTGGCGGCAACTGGGCAGATGTGAACCAAACACCATTCCTTTTCTCCTTTAAAATATGGGGAACGATTCTGATCTGCCTGTCCGTTGCGTTTTCGGCATTCCTTTATCTGAAGGGACGCAAGCGGGAACCGCACGCGTTGACGCTCTCTCTTGCTTTCCTGCTTACGGCAATCTTCATGCTGGGGCACTATATGCACGAACGGTATCTGTTCCCGGCATTGCTGTTGCTTTTGGTTGCTTTTATTGCTTATGGGGATCGACGCATCTTCATTTCCTTTGCCTGGCTGACTTGCTCGCTTCTGTTCAATAGCTTGATGGCGATTGTAATCGTAGACCATCAGCAGGCGCGCGGAATGACGTATGACATCGTGACTGCGGCAGGATCCTTGCTGAATCTCGGCGGATTTGCTTACCTTACCTATACCTGCTGTGATATTCTGCTCCGCCGGCGCAAGCATCCGGCATTCTGCGAAAAAACGCCGGAAAGGCCCCAGCCATCCAATGAACTTCCAAAGCCGGTAGATGCAAAGCTGCACTTCACAAAGCGCGATCAGCTTTATTGCATCGCGCTTACGGCAGCCTATGCCGTCATTGCACTAATTAATCTTGGAACCACCACAGCGCCGGAAACCCCGTGGTACGGCCAGGCAGGCGAAACATATGAAATTGAATTCGGCCAAGCGGCTGAAATCGCTGAAATTCGCGTATTCGGCGGCCTGTACACGGGAAGCATCCTGCTGCGCGCGGAGGACGGCACGGAATATACGTACACGGAAGAAAACGGCGATATGTTCCGCTGGAAGGACATTGCAGGCGACGTGCCGGCCACGACGACAGGGTTTACGCTTTCTGTGACGGACGGAACGGTGTGGTTCAACGAGCTGGCATTTTTTGATGCAGCGGGCAATTACATTCCGGCCACTGCGGAGGGAAATGCCGCGGCATTGTTTGACGAGCCGGAAGAGGTGCCCGAAACCCCATCTTATTTGAACGGCATGTATTTCGACGAACTTTACCATGCGCGCACCGCTTATGAACATCTCCACGGCCTTTCGCCGTACGAGAATTCGCATCCGCCGCTCGGCAAGGTGTTCATTATGCTCGGCATCGCAATTTTCGGCATGAATGCCTTCGGTTGGCGCATTATCGGCACGCTTTTTGGCATCGGCATGGTGCCGATTCTGTATGTGTTTGCAAAGCGCCTGTTCAAAAAGAGCGATTATGCGCTATTGGCTTCGTTCCTGTTTGCATTTGATTTCATGCATTTTACGCAGACGCGCATTGCGACGATCGACGTTTACGGCGTGTTCTTTATCCTGCTGATGTATTATTACATGTATCAGTATTACCGGATGAACTTCTTCAGTGACGGGCTGCAAAAGACGCTCAGGCCGCTTGCGCTTGCGGGCATATTCTTTGGACTTGGCGCCGCAAGCAAATGGATTTGCTTTTATGCGGGCGCTGGCCTTGCGGTGATCTTTTTTACATCGCTCGTGCAGCGGTATCTCGAGTATCGCCGCTTCCGCAACAGTGAGGATGAAACGCTGCGGAAGGCTGTTAAGCCGTTTTGGAGCAATGCGCTGCGCACCTGCATCTGGTGCTGCGCGTTCTATATCCTGATCCCTGCGGCAATCTATTTGCTGTCTTACCTACCCTATGTGCTCAGCGTGGATCGGTATGGCATCAAAGAAATCTGGGGCGTTCAGGAATTCATGTTCAGCTATCACAGCGGGCTTACGGCCACGCACAGCTATCAGTCGCCCTGGTGGCAATGGCCGCTGCTGATCCGCCCCATGTGGTACTATGTCGGCTATGATGTGGCGCCCGGCAACATCTCTACCATTTCGGCCATGGGAAATCCTGCCGTGTGGTGGGTCTGTTCGGCAGCGACGGGCGTTGTTGTCTATTCTCTCCTGCGCGGCAAACGCAAGGGGGATTCGGAGCTTTTTGTTCTGCTTGTGGGACTTCTCGCAAACTATTTGCCATGGGTCTTGATTTCGCGCTGCACGTTCATCTATCATTTTTTTGCGAGTGTGCCGTTTATCCTGTTGATTACGGTGTATGCGCTGCAAAAGAAGGAAGAACAGGATGCGCGCTATGCAAAGCTCAAATGGATTTGGATGGCGGCGGCACTCGCGCTGTTCGCGCTGTTCTATCCGGTAATATCCGGGGCGGAATGCGCGCGCGCATATGTAAGCTTCCTTGAGTGGCTTCCAAGCTGGACATTTATGGGGGTATAAAACAGCATGAAGAAAGAAAGTTTGGGCCAGTTTTTGAAATTTGCCCTGGTAGGCGTGTTGAACACGGTGGTGGATTTCCTTGTGTTTCAGCTTTTGAACCTGACGCTTGGCTGGACGTATCTTGCGCAGGTGATCGGATATAGTGCCGGGGTTCTCAACAGCTATTTCTGGAACAGCCGTTGGACGTTCCGCAAAGAGCATCAGCGCAGCGCACGGGAGGCGGCGGCTTTCGTGGTTGTGAACCTCGTGTCGCTTGGCGTATCGCTCGGCGTGCTTTGGCTGTGCCGCAACCCGTTCGGCATCACGGACGCATGGGTGGCGGGATGGATTCCCGCCTGGCTCGGCGGGTTCGTGAAAGGGGATACCATCGCAAAGCTCATCGCCACACCGTGCGCAATCCTCGTTAATTTCATCGGCAACAAGCTGTTCGTATTCCGGGCGAAGCCGGAAAAGGGGGCGCCGGAAAGCAATTGAGCGAAGCTCGCGTTGTGCGGGACCTTGGGGGGAGGAAAACGCATGTTGTCAAAAATCAAGAGTTATGGCCTGATGGGGATCGATGGGTTTTCGGTGTCTGTAGAGGTTTACGTTTCGGGCGGCCTTCCGGCATATGACACCGTAGGCTTGCCGGATGCTGCTGTGCGTGAGTCTAAGGAACGTGTGCGTGCAGCCATCCGCAACAGCGGATTTGAATTCCCAATGCAGCGCATCACGGTGAACCTTGCGCCGGCCGATTTGCGCAAGGAAGGTTCAGTGTATGACCTTCCTGTGGCCATCGGCCTGCTTGACGCAACAGGGCAGATCCGCAACAGGACGTTTGCAGAGAAATACCTGTTTTTGGGGGAGCTTGCGCTTGACGGCACGGTGCGCGGCGTTGCAGGCATCCTTCCAATGGTGATCGGTGCATACGGGCAGGGTGTGCGGAAGGTGATCGTGCCTTTAGAAAATGCAGCGGAAGCATCCTACATTGAAGGGGTGGAGGTATATGCGGCGGAAAGCCTGAAGCACGTTGTGGACTTTTTGAACGGCGAAGCGGCGCTTATGCCCACTCCGGCACGCAAATGGGACAGGGCGCACATCGCCTGCCCGATGGACTTTGCGGACATCAAAGGGCAGCAGGGCGCGAAGCGCGCGGCAGAGATCGCCGTGGCAGGCGGGCATAATCTGCTGCTTGTCGGAACGCCCGGAAGCGGAAAAACGATGCTTGCCCGCAGCATTCCATCGATCTTGCCCGAACTTACGTTTGAAGAAGCGCTGGAAATCACAAAGGTTCATTCCATTGCGGGAACGCTGCAGGGAACGGAAGGCATGGTATCCGAGCGGCCATTCCGCGCGCCGCACCACTCCGCGTCTACTGCATCGCTCATCGGCGGCGGACAGCGCGCCATGCCGGGCGAAATCAGCCTTGCACACTATGGCGTGCTGTTCCTGGATGAATTTCCCGAGTTCCGTAAGGATACGCTGGAAGCATTGCGGCAGCCTATGGAAGATGGCAGCGTGACGATCGCGCGGGCGGCCACACGCTCAACATACCCTGCGGATTTTATGCTCGTCGCAGCCATGAACCCTTGTCCGTGCGGCAATTATGGTTCACGCATCTCGCCATGCCGCTGTACGCAGCAGCAGATCGCGCGCTATTTGAACAGAATCAGCGGCCCGATGCTGGACCGGGTGGATCTTCATGTGGAAATGAGCGAAGTCGGTTTTGAGGACATTGCCTCGCGCAGCGCGGGCGAGCGCTCCGAAACCGTGCGCGCGCGGGTAAACGCTGCGCGGCGCGTGCAGGCGCTGCGTTATAAAAGAGAAGGGATCTTGTTTAACGCGCAGCTCACAAGCCGCATGACGGCGCGCTTCTGCGCGCTGGATGCACAGGCGGAAGCCCTTTTGAGAAAGGCGTTTGCATCGCTCAGACTCAGCGCGAGAGCCTATACGCGCATCCTCAAGGTGTCGCGCACGATTGCCGACCTTGAAGGGAGCGAGGCCATCCGTTCCCATCATGTGGCGGAGGCTGTGCAATACAGAAGCCTTGAAAGCAAATACTGGGGAGATACGCGCCGATGAAACGGGAGTACAACGAACGGGAACGATACTTGCTTTGGCTTGGTTTCGTGCTCGGACCGGGCTCAAAACGATATTTTCGGGCGCTCACGGTGTTTGAAAACGATGCGCATGCCATGTTTACAGCGGCGCAGAAGCACGATCTTCCGCCGGAATGCGGCTTAAAAGAGCCGATTTTGGAAAAGCTTTTCGCGAGTGCGACACAACGCTATATCGACGGATGCTTCAAGCGTCTGGCCGAGCTGGATGTTTCAGCAGCTGCGTTTGAATCGCCGGAATATCCGGCGCTGCTCAAAGAAATCTATGACCCGCCTCCGATTCTCTATTATCGGGGAAGGCTTCAAGCGGAGCCTGCGCTTCCCATTGCGGTGGTGGGGTCGCGCTCACCTACGGAATATGGAAGACGCATGGCGCATACGCTTTCGCAAGCGCTTGCAGAATGTGGTGCATGCGTGGTGTCCGGCCTTGCTTACGGTGTGGATTGCATTGCGGCGCTCGGCGCGCTTGCGGCGGAGGATAATCCGTATCCAACAATCGCTGTGCTCGGCTCAGGCGTGGATGTGGTTTATCCTGCTGCGAATCGGGATATCTATGAGCAAATCATCGCGCGCGGCGCGGTGGTTTCCGAGTTTTTGCCGGGCACGAAGGCGCTGCCTTCCAACTTTCCCATGCGCAACCGCATCATCAGCGGGCTTTCGCGCGGCGTGCTTGTGGTAGAGGCGGCTGCGAAAAGCGGAACGCTTATCACTGTGGATTGTGCGCTGGAACAGGGGCGGGACGTATTTGCACTTCCCGGCCGCATAACGGACCCGAAAAGCGAAGGCACAAATGTGCTTCTGCGGGAAGGGCACGCGAAGTTCACGCTTTCAGCGGAGGATGTTTTGGAGGAATATGGCGGCTGGCGTGCGGTGAAAGCACAGACGCTGTCTGAACCGGAGAACCTTTCTCTGGAGCAGGCGGTGATCCGTCGGCTGCTTCTTGCAAATGAAAGAAGCTTTGATGAATTGTGTGAATTGACGGGCTTTTCCGTCCCGTTGTTGAATTCTACCTTGACAGAGATGGAATTTTCGGGAATAATTAGACAATCGCCCGGAAGGGTATACAGCATAGAATGCGTTTTATGAACGATACACCGGAGGTAACGGAATGTCCGAAAATCTCGTGATCGTGGAGTCACCTGCAAAGGCGAAAACGATCGGTAAATTCTTAGGGAACGGCTATAAAGTCATCGCGTCCAACGGCCATGTGCGCGATTTGCCCAAAATCATGCTCGGCGTAGACGTCGAGCATGATTTTGCACCCAAATACATCACGCTGCGCGGCCGGGGCGATGTGTTGGAACGCATCCGCAAGGAAGCAAAGAACGCAAAGACCGTCTACCTTGCAACCGACCCTGATATGGAAGGAGAAGCAATCTCCTGGCACCTTGCGCAGATTTTGAAGCTTGACACAAACACCAAGTGCCGCATCGTGTTCAATGAAATCACATCCGGCACGGTAAAAAAGTCCGTGAAGGCCGCGCGTACGATCAACATGGATCTTGTGGATGCACAACAGGCGCGCCGCGTGCTTGACCGGTTGGTTGGGTACAAGATCAGCCCGATCCTTTGGGCAAAGGTACGCAAGGGGCTTTCTGCGGGCAGAGTTCAATCCGTTGCCACGCGCATCCTCTGCGACCGCGAGCAGGAGATCATGGATTTCGTCAGCGAAGAATATTGGACGGTTTCCGCAACGCTCAAGCACAAAGGGGCGCGCAAACCCATCGAAGCGAAATTTTACGGTTTCGGCGGCAAAAAGGCGGAGCTGCGTAACGAAGCCGATGCGGACGAGGTGATCAGCCGTGCCGCCAAAGGCGACTTTGCCGTAACGGATCGCAAAATTGCTGAAAAGGTACGCAGCGCGCCCGCGCCGTTTACCACGAGCAGCATGCAGCAGGAGGCCTCGCGCAAGCTTGGGTTTACCGCGAAACTGACCATGCTTGTGGCGCAGCAGCTTTATGAAGGAATCGATTTGCAGGGAAAGGGTGCGACCGGCCTTATTACCTACATGCGTACCGACTCCGTGCGCATTGCGGACGAGGCGCAACAACAAGCGCTTGCTGAAATAAAAACGCAGTACGGCGAAAAATATGTCCCTGCAAAGCCCAACGTGTTCAAAGGCCGCAAGGGGGCGCAGGATGCGCACGAGGCCATCCGCCCGGCAAACGTTTCGCTCACGCCGCAGGCGGTGAAGGCATCTTTGTCCAACCAGCAGTTTAAGCTTTACAAGCTGATTTATGAACGTTTCCTTGCAAGCCAGATGGCGCCCGCCGTGTTTGAAACCAATACCGTGACCTTTGATGCGGGCGGATGCACGTTCCGCGCAAACGGTGTGCGCACCATTTTTGACGGCTATACCGCCGTTTACACGGAGGGGAAAGACGAGGCGCAGGAAAAGGACGTAACGCTTCCCGAGCTTTCCGTCGGCGAGATGCTCGCCGCACAAAAACTTGACAAAGAACAGAAATTTACACAGCCGCCGCCGCGTTACACGGAGGCTACGCTCGTGAAGACGCTGGAAGAACGCGGCATCGGCAGGCCCAGCACCTATTCCCCCACGATTTCCACCATCCTTGAGCGCGGTTACGTGCGACGCGAAAAAAAGCAGCTTGTTCCCACGGAGCTCGGTTTTATTGTGACGCAGCTGATGAAGGACAACTTTAAAGACATTGTGGACGTAAAGTTCACAGCGGATATGGAAAGCAAGCTCGATCTCATCAAGGACGGCGAGCAGGAGTGGACGGAGGTTGTCCGTGAATTTTACGGCCCGTTTGAGGACAGCGTGGAGAAAGCGTCTGCAACCATTGAAAAGGTCGTTGTTCCGGATGAGGTATCCGATGTGCAGTGCGAAAAATGCGGCGCGATGATGGTTTATAAGATGGGGCGCTTCGGCAAGTTCCTTGCATGTCCGAATTTCCCGGAATGCCGCAACACAAAGGCGATTGTTGAAAAGATTGACGTTCCGTGCCCCAAGTGTGGGGCGGCGCTCATCAAGCGCAAATCCAAACGCGGTAAACCGTTTTATGGGTGTGAGCGCTATCCCGAGTGCGACTTTGTATCTTGGGATAAGCCAGCTAAGGAGAAATGCCCCCAATGCGGCTCCATGATGGTGAACAAGGTCGGGCAGCACGGCGCATATACGATGTGCACCAATAAGGACTGTGGCTTTGTTGTGCGCCCGGGCAAGAAAGGGAACGAGGAGAACAGCAATGAAGAATGACCGCGTCACGGTGCTCGGCGCCGGGCTTGCGGGGTGCGAGGCCGCGTTTCAGCTTGCTGAACGCGGCATCGCTGTATCGCTTGTGGAAATGCGCCCTATCCGGCGTTCCCCCGCACATAAAACGGATCTGTATGGGGAACTCGTGTGCTCAAATTCGCTTCGGTCCGACCGCCTGCAAAACGGGGCAGGGCTTTTAAAAGAAGAGATGCGGCACATGGGGTCGCTGATCGTTTCAGCAGCGGATGAAACGCGGGTGCCCGCAGGCGGCGCGCTCGCTGTGGATCGCGAAGGCTTTGCCCGGCTTGTGACGGAGCGCATTCGCAATCATCCGAACATTGCGGTTGTGGAAGCGGAGGCACAGGCTCTGCCGGAACCGCCCGCAATCGTTGCAACGGGGCCACTTACGGATGGCGCGCTTTTGCAAAGCATCGAAGAGTTTTTGGGTGAAGGCCTGCATTTTTATGATGCGGCTGCGCCTGTAGTTACAAAGGAATCGCTTGATATGTCCCGTGTGTTCGAGGCTTCGCGCTATGACCGCGGAGGCAGCGACTACCTCAACTGCGCAATGACGCGGGAAGAATATTTCGCCTTTGTTCATGCGCTTGTTGCTGCAGAAACGGCACAGCTGCATGCGTTTGAAACGCCAAAAGTGTTTGAAGGCTGCATGCCCGTTGAAATTATGGCCAAGCGCGGGGACATGACGCTTGCATTCGGGCCGCTCCGCCCGGTTGGTCTTTCAGACCCGCGCCTTGGGGAACGGCCTTTTGCGGTGGTTCAGCTGCGGCAGGATGATGCAGAAGGGACGCTCTACAATATTGTGGGGTTCCAAACAAATCTCAAATTTGGGGAACAACGCCGCGTATTCGGGATGATCCCGGGGCTTCAGAATGCAGAATTTGTGCGCTATGGAGTAATGCACAGGAACACATTCCTCAATTCGCCGGGAAAACTTGACCCGTGGTATCAGGTGAAGGCGCGCGAAGGGCTGTATTTCGCAGGACAGATTACCGGCGTGGAAGGCTATGTCGAGAGCGCCGCAAGCGGCATGGTAGCGGGAATTGACCTTGCGCACAAACTCCTTGGCAAGCCGCGTGTGGAGTTCACCGCGCGCACGGCTTTGGGCGCGCTTGGGCATTATGTTTCCGGCTATGCGGGAAAGGACTTTCAGCCGATGAACATCAGCTTCGGTATCATCGAAGGGCTTACGAACCCGCCGCGCAACAAACAGGAACGCTATACGCGCATCGCGGAGCGTTCATTGGAGTGGATCGGAAAAATTGCAAAGGATTGCGAATAAACTGTAAAGCATGCGCCAAAAACGGTTTCAAGTGGTGCGATTTGTGTTATTATGAATGCAAATCACCGCCAGAATGCGGCGCAAATGGAGAATTCGGAAAGGGAACATTGCTATGAGCTTAATGGGAACGACGATCGTCGCTGTCAGCCGGGATGGAAAATGTGCTGTAGCTGGTGACGGCCAGGTTACGATGGGGGAAAAGACCGTCATGAAGGCACACGCAAAGAAGGTACGCAGGCTGTATCACAACCGTGTTGTGGTGGGGTTTGCGGGTTCAGTAGCGGATGCGTTTTCCCTTTCAGAGCGTTTTGAGGCAAAACTGGAGCAATACAGCGGGAGCCTTCGCCGTGCGGCGGTTTCGCTTGCACAGGATTGGCGCAGCGATAAGGCGATGCGCCAGCTGGAAGCGATGCTGATTGCCGCGGACGCTGAAGAGCTGCTCATCATTTCCGGAACAGGCGAGGTGATCGATCCGGACGACGGCATTGCCGCCATCGGTTCCGGCGGCATGTATGCGCTCGCGGCGGCAAAGGCACTCAAGGAAAATACTGAGCTTGCGGCGGCAGAAATCGCAGAAAAGGCGATTCGCATCGCATCGGATATCTGCGTATTCACAAACGGAAACATCACCATGGAGGAAGTTTAAATGCTGACGCCGCGCGAAATCGTTGAATCCCTCGATCGCTACATCATCGGCCAAGGCGAAGCCAAGCGCGCAGTGGCGGTTGCGTTGCGCAACCGCTATCGCAGGAGCCGCCTTAAACCGGAATTGAGGGAAGAAATTACTCCGAAAAACATCATTATGATGGGCCCCACGGGCGTGGGCAAAACAGAAATTGCAAGAAGGCTTGCAAAGCTTGTGGACGCGCCGCTTGTGAAGGTGGAGGCGACGAAGTTTACGGAGGTCGGCTATGTTGGACGCGATGTGGATTCCATGATCCGCGATCTTGTGGAAGCATCCATCCGGCTCTGTAAGGATAAGCGTATGGCTGCGGTGCGCATCGTTGCGGAGACCGCTGCAAACGAGCGCCTGATTGACCTGCTTGTGCCGGGCGCAGAGAAGCGGGCAGCCGCGCCCATGAACCCGCTTCAGTTGCTCCTTGGCGGCGGGCAGCCGAATGAACCCGCTCAGACGGAGGAAGAACAGGCACAGCACCGCACGCGGCGGGAAGAAGTGGCCGCGCAGATGCGCGCTGGCCAGCTTGAAGAAGAACTTGTGGAAGTTGAAGTCGAGCAGAGCGGCACCGGCAGCGATGCCATGCTTGCAATGGGGATTGACATCAACCTGAATGAGATGATGGGCGGCCTTCTGCCCAAACAGAAGAAGCGCCGCCGCGTCAACGTGCGTGAGGCGCGCCGTATTCTGACGCAGGAGGAATCCGAAAAGCTCATAGACATGGACGATGTTATCCGTGAAGCGATTGACAAGGCGGAGCAGGACGGCATCATCTTTATCGACGAAATTGACAAGATCGCAGGCGCGCAGCATGGTTCGGGCCCAGATGTTTCCCGTGAGGGCGTGCAGCGGGATATCCTCCCCATCGTGGAGGGCTGCACGGTAAACACGAAATATGGCCCGGTAAAGACGGATTTTATCCTCTTCATCGCGGCGGGTGCGTTTCATGTTTCAAAGGTTTCCGACCTCATTCCGGAATTGCAGGGGCGCTTTCCCATCCGCGTAAAGCTTTCTGCACTCACCGAACAGGACTACGAGCGAATTCTTTCCCAGCCGGAGCACGCTATTACAAAGCAATATGCGGCGCTGCTTGAAACGGATAACGTTGCTTTGCAATTTACGGATGATGCGCTTTCCGCCATTGCGCATTATGCCTGCCGCGCCAACGAAAGCAGCGAAAACATCGGAGCACGCAGACTTCACACAATTATGGAAACCGTTTTGGACGACATTTCCTTCAACGCCAGCGGCGAGCACCCGCTCGTCAAGGTGATTGTGGATGAAAACTATGTAAAGGAGCATCTGTCGGACGAGTTCGACGGAGAGGATCTTGAAAAATTCATCCTCTGACGAAACCGCTATGAAACCAATCCTCAGCATTATTATGGCTTTTCTGCTGATGTGCTTGGCAGGGTGCGCAGAAATCGCAACAACGGCCAATGTTTCCGCACGCGCGGAAAACAGTGCGGACGCAGCTATAACTGAGATCACCGTTCCGCCCACAGCCACCCCTGCGCAGGTATATTCCGCAGCGGAGGGAGGGCAGGCGGAGGCATTTGCGCTGTCTGGCGGAGGTGAGCCCGGCCTTACGGCAGCAACACCATCCGCCCTGCCGCTGCCTTCGGAAACTCCGGAGTTTACACCGTCGCCTGCACCGGATCCAACGCCGGAATACACCGTAGAGCCAGTGGATGACAAAAAAGCATATTTGAATGCGGGCAGCGCGAATTTGCGTGAAGGCCCCGGCACGGAATACGCTATTTTGGAAGAACTGCTGGAGCTGGAAACGCTTTGCGTCACAGGCAAGATTGAAGAATGGTATCGCGTTGAGGCGGGAAACGAAACGGGGTTTGTGCTTGCGGAGTTTGTTGAATTCGGAACCGCGCCCACGCCGAAGCCAAGCTTCAGCGTAAAATCCATGGATGATAAGGCCGCGTATGTGAATGCGGGCAGCGCGAACTTACGCGAAGGGCCGGGGACGAAATACGAGATCGTCGTAGAACTCAGCCGCAACGAAAAAATAACCGTTACAGGAACCTCGGGCGATTGGTACCGCGTTGAATACGGAAGAAAAAAAGGCTTCATTTCTAACGAGTTTGTGGAGTTCGGGGCGCCGCCGACCGCTACGCCGAGGCCGACCGCCACGCCAAAACCGGATGTAACTGCTGAGGCCACGCCGAAGCCCACCCCCACCGCAAATGCATCAAATGGAAGCTCCTCCTGGGAAGCCGCGCGCGATTATTTTTCCGATACGAGCCGTTTTACGGCAGAAGAGCTGCTGTTGATTGCACAGGTGGTGCAGGAGGAAGCGAAAGGAACCTCTGTGGAGGCGCGGGCTGCAGTTGCGAACACGATCTACAACCGCTACCTTTCATCAAAATACCCAAATACAATTGAGGGAATCATCTTCCAGAAAAACCAGTATACGGTTGCGGATGACGAGGATGAAATCCGTTCCGTCAAGCCGGTGGAAAAAACGATCGAGGCCGTCACGCAGATTTTTGTTGAAGGAGATACCTTCCTTCCGGAGGACGTGCTCTTTTTCCGTTCGGCAAGCCGCGGCACAAGCTGGGGGGATAAACGGGAGTATTACGCGACATATGGCAACAACGCCTTTTTCAGGAGCTTCTATTGAGGAAGCTCCTGGAAGTAACAACGAACCGGCAAAAAAACTGCAAAATTAAAATGGGGGAAGAACTGTGATAACGCTGATAAAAAATGTTCGGGCCTATCAGAATGGCACATGGAATGAAGGGGAAATCCTTATCGCTGGAGATAAAATCGAAGCGATGGCAAGGAAAATTGACTGCACATTCCCGGGAATGCAGGTCATTGATGCTGAGGGCATGCGCTGCATACCGGGGTATCTCGACCAACATGTGCACATTACAGGCGGCGGCGGGGAAGGCGGCTTTGCAAACCAGGTTCCACCGCTTCCGCTGAGCGCACCTGTACGCGCAGGGGTGACAACGCTCGTTGGCCTGCTCGGCACGGATGGCACAACGCGCAGCGTGGAAAGCCTCGTCGCACGCGCAAAGGCGTTCAACGAACTTGGCCTTACAGCGTTCTGCCTTACGGGCGCATACGAGTTCCCCTCACCCACGGTGACGGGCAGCATTAAAAAAGATATTGTTATGATCCGGGAATGCATCGGCGTCAAGATCGCCATTTCGGATCACCGCAGCATGAATATGGAAAAACGCGACCTTGTCTGGCTTGCTTCACAGGCACGACAGGCGGGAATCCTTTCCGGCAAGCCCGGCATTACGCATCTGCATACCGGAAGCGGAAAAGCGGAGCTTGATATGCTCTTTGATATTGTAGAGACAACGGAAATCCCGATTTTCAATTTCCGGCCAACGCATCTCGGCGGAAAGTTTGAGGCGGCAATGCGTTGGACGGAGATGGGCGGTTATGCGGATTTCACATGCGGAAACACACATGCGGAAACCGCAGGAATCGTTGCGCGGGCGCTTGAACGCGCACCGGAGGGGCTTGTTACAATGAGTACGGATGGAAACGGCAGCTTCCCCATCTGGAACGAAAAGAAGGAAATGGTTGGGATCGGCGCAGGAAGCATTGCCAATCTGCACGGCGTAGTGAAAAGCCTTGTTCTGGATAAGGGCCTGCCGCTTGAAACGGCGGTTGCGCCCTGTACGCGGAATGTTGCAAAAGCGCTCGGCCTGTACCCGCAAAAGGGCTGCGTCGCGCCGGGCAGCGATGCGGATTTGATTTTGCTGGATGACACACTTTCCATCGACACTGTGGTCGCGCATGGAAAAACCATGCTTCGGCACGGCGCTCTGCAATTTCGGGCGAACTTTGAAAACTGAGGACCGGAATGGAGCGGCAGCTTAAGATGGCGCCGGGAAAGTAAGCTCGTTCATTTTCCCGGCGGACACAACATAAATCCTGCAAGCAAAGCTCACACTAATACCGCAATTCAACCGAAAGGCGGTATTTTTGTTTATGAAAGCTATCATCATGGCGGGCGGCGCAGGAAAGCGTTTGCGGCCGCTTACCTGTACGATGCCAAAGCCAATGGTCCCTTTGCTCAACAAGCCCGTGATCGAGTACTGCGTAGAGCTGCTTGTGCGGCACGGCCTCACAGACATCGGTGTGACGCTGCACTATCTGCCCAATGCAATCAGGAACCATTTAAAGGACGGAGAAAAATGGGACGCAAAAATTTCATACTCTATCGAGGATACGCCGCTTGGTACCGCAGGGAGCGTGCGAAAAGCGGCCGGGGCCGCAAAGGAGCCTGTTTTAGTCATCAGCGGCGATGCGATGACGGACATTGATCTCACGGCCGCCATCCGCACGCATACGCAAAGCGGTGCAAAGGCAACGCTTCTTTTGAAAAAGGTACCGTCTCCGACCGAATACGGCGTAGTTTTGACGGATAAGGACGGCATTGTGACGCGCTTTATCGAAAAGCCAGCGCCGTCAGAAGTGTTCAGCGACCTTGCAAACACAGGAATTTATATATTTGAACCCGAAATTCTTTCCATGATACCGGATTATATGCCCTATGACTTTTCAAACGATTTGTTCCCGCGCCTGCTTAATGAGGGAATCCGGATCTTTACGACAGAAGCCTCAGGGTATTGGAGCGATATCGGCGATATTGAACAGTATGCTGCAACGCAGGCGGACATGCTGGATGGAAAGTGCGCATTTGAAACAACGGCAAAATCCGACGGGCAAGGCATCTTCATCGAAGAAAGCGCGCGCATAGGGAAGCGTGCCGTTATCACTGCGCCATGTTACATCGGCGCGAACGCCGAAATTGCGGACAACGCCTATTTCGGCGGATACTCTGTTGCATGCAGCGGTGTGCGGATTGGGAAGAACAGCAGCGTGAAGCGCTGCATCCTGCTGCCGGAGGTCCGCGTGCGTGAAGGAGCTGAGCTGCGCGGTGCAGTGCTCTGCGAGCGCGTTCAGGTAGAGGATGGCGCTTCCATATTTGAAAAGGCTGCGATTGGAGCGGAAAGCGTGCTGGAAAAGCATTGCACCGTTGCGCCACGCGTATACATTTGGCCGAACAAGCGGTTAGAGCATGACCGCAAGTATACGGAAAACCTCATGTGGGAAGCTGAGGCAGGAAAACAGGCTGTGCGCAACCCGGAAGCCGGGTATGTGGACTTCGACCTTACGCCGGAAAGCGCGGCGCGCATCGGTGCATCATTTGCGGCGCTTCGCACGCTCCCCGCGGAACTTGGCGTGGCTTCTGACGGGGTGCAGCAGAGCGTGATGCTCAAATATGCGCTGACGGCGGGCATGGTCTCGCAGGGGGTGGATGTACAGGACATGGGGCTTTGTGCTCCCTCTGCGTTTGCCTATGCGGTTCGCATGCTGGGACTCGACGGGGGGATATATATCCGGCGCGGGGAAACCGGGAAGTACGAGGCGGAACTGTTGCTTTTGGATGCAATGGGTGCGAGCCTTTCAGCAGGGGAACACCGCAAATTCCGCCAGCAGTATGAACTTGGTGCACAGCGCCCCGTTACGGCGTCGCGGCTCGGTGTGGTGCAGCGCTATACGGGCGCGGAGCGCGGTTATGAGGCCAGCCTGCGGCGGATGGCACGCTTTGACGGGCGGGCGGGGATCGCTATGGTGATTGCAGGAGATACTGCGCTTTACGATGCCGTTGCGCGCGTGCTTTTGCCATATGGCGTAGGGGTAAAACTCATTACAGAACGGGCGCAGGAACCGCTTCTGCGCGCAATGGCACATGCAGGCGCGCAGCTGGGCTTTCTTGCGGGCGAAAACGGAGCGTTGCCTTCCGCTGTGTTTGGCGAGCATGCGATGAACGAGGAGGAATGTATTGCGCTCTTGGCAATTGCGGCGGCCGAAGATGGGCGGCGCACGCTCGTGTTGCCCGCATCGCTTCCTGAGGCGTATTGCTCCGCCGTTTTGGCGCGCGGCGCGCATGTCACGCGAGTGCCGGATGCACCGGCGCGTTGGCAGCATGCCTGCTTTGAAGCGGACGCATATCTTCCGGAACTATTTGAACCGGAAGCGATGGTCGTGCGCTTTGCGGCGCTTGCAAATGACGGGCGATTGGAAAAGTTGATCGCAGCCCTTCCAGCAGTGCGCAGGGCTGAGGCGGAGGTCGGCTGTACCTGGCGCGAGGTTGGCCGGATACTCCGCAGCCTTGTAGAAACCGAGCGGGATGAACGCGTGGAACTGATTGACGGCGTGCATGTAAATGATGACGATGGCTGGGTGCTTGTGCGGCCAAACAAAAACTTTACTGCCTGCAGAGTGATTGCGGGAAGCTTCAAAGAAGAATATGCCGAGGAGCTTTCTCTGATTTACGAACAGAAACTGCGGAGCATTATTGCAGAAGGCAGGGTGGAAAAATAAAGGAAAACCGCTTGACGCGGCGGAATGAAATGGTAAAATGGGAAGGTCAAACAAAAGGAAAGGAACTTCCCATGTTCAACATTGTGCTGGTGGAGCCGGAAATTCCAGAAAATACCGGAAACATTTCCCGCACCTGCGCCGTAACGGGAGCGGCGCTGCACCTGGTGCGTCCGCTTGGCTTTTCAACGGACGATAAGCACCTCAAACGTGCGGGGCTGGATTATTGGAAATATCTCAGCGTGACGTATTATGATTCGTTTGAGGAAGTTGAGGCAGCTCACCCGGAGGCGCGTTTCTTTCTTGCATCAACGCATGCTGCACGCAATTATGCACAAGCGGAATATCATGACGGGGATTTTCTGGTGTTCGGCAAGGAAACAGCCGGCTTGGGGGAAGCGCTGCTTACACGCCGCGCAGCAGATGCCGTGCGCATTCCCATGCGCAACGACAGGCGCTCTCTGAACCTTTCAAACTCAGTTGCGATTGTGCTTTATGAAGCGCTTCGGCAGGTTGGCTTTCCGGATATGCGGTAAGTTTAAAAAAACTTAAAAAAATCCCGGAAATGCTGAAAATTCCCTTGACATGACGGGGGCGCTTGGTTAAAATAACAAATGTGTGTTTGCTAGGATCGGTGATTTGCGGCCACTAGCCCCGGCAGCGAAGCGTCCAACCGCGCACGACACGCCCAAATAAATACATTTACCATTAGGAGGACGCGCCATGAAAACCTATATGGCAAAAGGCGAGACCGTCGAACGTAAGTGGTATGTTGTGGATGCTGACGGAATGGTGCTCGGCCGTCTCGCTTCCCAAGTAGCCGCTATCCTTCGCGGAAAACATAAGCCGATATATACGCCGCATTGCGACACCGGCGACCATGTCATCATCATCAACGCCGGCAAGGTCACGATGACCGGCCACAAGCTCGACCAGAAGATGTACCGCCATCACACCGGATATCCCGGAGGCCTGAAGGAGACCAGCTATCGCGATCTTCTCAGCAAAAAGCCGGAATTTGCTGTGTATGAGGCAATTCGCCGCATGATGCCCAAAGGGCCGCTCGGCCGCCAGATGCTCAAGAAGGTTCGCATTTATGCTGGCCCGGAGCATAAGAACGCTGCACAGATGCCCGAAACGCTCGTGCTCAAATAAGCGGGAAGGAGAAACGAAACATGGCAACAGTTACCCAGTATCTCGGAACCGGCAGGCGTAAAAAGTCGGTCGCCCGCGTTCGTCTGCTCCCCGGCAGCGGCAATATCACCGTCAACAAGCGTGACATTGAGGATTATTTCGGCTACGAAACCCTCAAGATGATTGTTCGCGCACCGATGGTGCTTACCGACACGCTTTCCAAGTTCGACGTAAACGTCAATGTTTACGGCGGCGGCTACACCGGTCAGGCCGGTGCGATCCGCCATGGCATCGCCCGTGCGCTTATCGTTGCAGACCCCGAGCTGCGCGGTGCACTTAAGAAAGCCGGATTCCTCACGCGTGATCCGAGGATGAAGGAAAGGAAGAAGTACGGTCTCAAGGCAGCCCGCCGCGCGCCGCAGTTCTCCAAGCGTTAACAAACCGTTTTGTACAATCGCCCCCATTGGATTCCTTTGGGGGCTTATTTTTATCTTGAAATAATGATTAGAAACGGGAGAAAAGCCATGCGCTTCAAAGCCGTATTTTTTGATCGGGATAATACGCTCTATTATAATCCGCAAAAGCTGGCATGGCGGAACGAAACCGTTGCTGCGTGAAGCGGAAAACCGTTAAACCTGCCATATGAAAAAAGTGATGCACTTGTTTGAACTTGCGGCAGAGGGGGCGTAGCCATGGTACCGGGATTTAGAGAAGATCAAACCTCCATCAGATGGCCGATTTCGTTAAAAATCTGGATTGAAGAACGTGCTTGTGGTAGAATAAAACCATGGAACAGAATACAAATAAAATTTATGATGTTGCGGTCATTGGCGGCGGCCCGGCGGGACTTGCAGCGGGCTTATACGCTGCGCGTGCAGGGCGAAGCACGCTTTTGATCGAAGAAATGACGGTGGGTGGCCAGATCACCAAAACACACAATGTGGAAAACTATCCCGGCTTTGACGAAGGCATCGACGGATTTTCCCTTGCGGCAAAGATGGAGCAGCAGGCAGCGCGTTTTGGACTTGTTACAAAGTTTGCCACCGTTCAGGAACTTGTACTTTCGGGTGATATAAAACGCATTGAATGCGGCAAAAAGGTGTTTTTTGCGCGTACGGTAATTCTCGCTATGGGGGCACAGCCGCGTTTGCTCGGCATACCGGGAGAGGTAGAGCAGATGGGAACTGGCGTTTCTTACTGCGCAACATGCGACGGTGCATTTTTTCGCGGCATGCCGGTTGCGGTTGTCGGCGGCGGGGATACCGCAATTTCGGATGCGCTTTATCTTGCGCGTTTTGCGCAGCATGTGTACGTTGTGCACCGGCGGGATACGCTGCGTGCAACGCAGGTCTTGCAGGATGCGGCAAGGCAGGAGCCTTCGATCGAATTCGTGTTTGATACTATGCCGGAGGAAGTCGTAGGCGGTGATGCTGTGGAAGGCCTCCGCGTGAAAAACAAAAGTAACGGGGAAGAACGCACGCTTGCGGTGAAAGGAATATTCGTGGCCGTAGGCACAACGCCACGCTCCGCGCTCGTTCAGAATCTGCTCGACTGCGATGCGGGCGGCTATATAAAAACCGATGCGCACATGCGCACTTCTATCCCGGGCGTATACGCTGCGGGCGATGTGCGCGTAACGCCGTTGCGCCAGGTGGTAACGGCCGCGGCCGACGGTGCTGTGGCGGCAACGATGGCGGTTGAATATCTTATCCAACAGGGCGGAAGCCCCCAATAACGGTCTTTCGGAGGAATATATGGCGAGACTTTTCGGAACGGACGGCGTGCGTGGGATCGCGAACGCCGATCTTTCATGCGAACTTGCGCTGCAAATCGGTGCAGCGGGCGCATATGTGCTTACAAGTGCGGTACACAATCCACGCATCCTCGTTGGAATGGACACGCGCCGCAGCGGGGACATGCTTGCGGCAGCGCTTACGGCGGGCATCTGCTCCGTTGGCGGGGACGTGCTGAATGTCGGCGTGATTCCTACACCGGCGATGGCTTATCTTGCGCGGCTTTACGAGGCGGATGCCGCCGTGATGATCAGCGCTTCACATAATACGATGGAATATAACGGCATCAAGTGGTTTGATGGAGACGGTTTTAAGCTTTCAGACGCTTTGGAAGATGAGATTGAACGCCTGATTCGCGAACGCACGGAATTGCCGCACCCTACGGGTGTGGGCGTGGGCCATGCGATTGAGGCACGCCGCGCGGTAGATGAATACAAGGCGTTTCTTTGCGGTACGGCACAAACGCGCTTCGATGGCCTGCGTATAGCGCTTGACTGCGCAAACGGGGCATCTGCGGGCATCGCAGCGGATGTGTTCCGCGCGCTCGGCGCAGAGGTGATTGCCCGCAGCGACGAGCCGGATGGGTATAATATTAATGCGCGGTGCGGCTCCACGCATCCGGAAGCATTGCAGGAACTCGTCGTTGAATGCGCTGCGGATGCGGGCTTTGCCTTTGATGGCGATGCTGACCGTGTAATCGCATGCGACGAGCTTGGCAACCTTGTGGATGGAGACCGCATCCTCGGCATTTGCGGCCGGGCGATGCAGGAGGCCGGAACGCTCCGCAACAATGCGATTGTTGTCACAGTGATGTCCAACCTGGGCTTGAAAAAGCGCATGCGTGAGCTGGGCATCCGGGTGGAAGAAACCGCTGTGGGCGATCGTTACGTGATGGAGCGCATGCGGGAAGGCGGGTTTGTGCTCGGCGGTGAGCAGTCCGGCCATGTGATTTTTCTTGACCGCAATACCACGGGAGACGGCATTCTGAGCGCAATTCAGGTTTTGAATGTGCTCCTTGCAAGCGGAAAGCGGATGTCCCACCTTGCGGCGGAGGTGCCGATTTTCCCGCAGGTGCTTGTGAATGTTGTTGTAGAAAACGGCAGTAAACAAGCTGCGATGCAGGACGAGGAGATGTGGCGGCGCATCCGCGAAATCGAAGCAGAGCTTGGCGAAGCGGGGCGCGTGCTCGTGCGTGCATCCGGCACAGAACCGCTCATCCGCATCATGTTGGAGGGGCAGGATGCGGATGCAATCGGCGTACTTGCGGTTTCCATCGCAAAAATCCTTGAGAAAAATCATGGTGGGAGGATTCGCCAGTGAGCGGATTCCCGGCGGAATATATCCTCAAACGCAGCAAACGCAAAACGCTTGCTGTGGAGGTGACGCGCGCGGGCGAGGTGATCGTCCGCGCACCTTTACGCATGCCGGAGCGCGAAATCCTGCGCTTTCTGCGGGAGCAGCGGCAATGGGTTGAGGCGCACATCACATTACAAAAGCAGCGTGAAGCCGCGCATCCCACACCGAATGCGGAGGAGGAAGCGCGCCTGAAAGCACTTGCCAAAGAGACGATCCCGCCGCGCGTAGCGCATTATGGGAATATCATGGGCCTTATCCCCACATCGGTTAAAATCACCTCTGCAAAAACGCGCTTCGGGAGCTGCAGCGTGAAAAACGGGCTTTGTTTTTCCTGGCGGCTGATGCAATATCCGCCTGAAGCGGTGGACTATGTTGTTGTGCATGAGCTTGCTCACATTGTTCATAAAAACCATGGAAATGCGTTTTACGCGCTGATCGGAAGCGTTTTGCCGGATTATCCGGCGCGGCGCGCGCTGCTCAGAAAATAGAAGGGGAAATTCGTTTGCAGCGAGTGGCGGGGTGGACGTAGCAATATATTATATATTTCTCATTGTTTCATTGTACCTTATTTGTTTTAATACTAAAATTAACATAACATCAAACATTTTATCTTTATGAAATTGAATTAAAAAGTAGTGGGAACGAAAAAGATATATTATAAACGCTGAAATGGAAATGAAGAACAATAAAAGAAAAAAATTGATTAAAAAAGGGACGATTATTGGAATCGGCATTGCCATATGCCTCGCGCTGTCCCTTGCGCTGTATTATCTGCCTCAGCCGCTCACGGAGCTGGCCGGAATTGATGATGCGGGGCAGGTGACAAAGCTCTTTCTCGAGAAAGGCGGTGCGGACGGAACTGTGAAAGCGCTCAGTGGCAAGCAATGCTCTGAAGCAGTCGCATTGCTGAAAACGCTGCACGTGCAAAGGACAGGAAAGACGGATACGGTTACAACAGGCCGGGAATACTTCTATTCCATTCAGGTTGGACAGGCGGAAGCAGATGAAGCCGAGCGGTTTTCCGTTACGTCAGATGGTCGCGTGTTCTTTCGCGGCAGGGTTTACTTGATTCAGGAGGATGGAAAAGAGGCCATTCGGGCGCTTGACGCTTGGTACGAAGGCGCGCCGGACGCATAATGAAAATATAAACTCCAAAACAAAGGACGCCGCGCGAGGGAATGCGCGGCGTTCTTTGCTGATGCGGCGGCAGAGGCCGCCGTGGATTTATTTGGCGTGTTTCCCGACAAGATATGTCAAGAGAAACTTAAAAATCAATGACTTTGTCAATGTATTCTACAAGGCCGCTGATGGGTACGCGCACCTGCTGCATGGTATCGCGGTCACGCACGGTAACGGTTTCATCTTCGAGCGTGTCAAAATCGATGGTGATGCAAAGCGGCGTTCCGATCTCGTCCTCACGGCGATACCGTTTGCCGATGGCGCCGGCTTCGTCATAATCCACCATGAACCGTTTTGCAAGCATAGTATACACCTCTTTGGCCTTGCCGCCAAGCTTATTTTTTTGCAGCGGCAAAACGGCAGCCTTAAACGGCGCAAGTGCAGGGTGAAGGTGCAGCACATTGCGTACATCGCCGCCCTCAAGGGTTTCCTCATCGTAAGCGTCGCACAGGAAAGCGAGCACCATCCGGCCTACGCCGAGGGAAGGCTCGATCACATAAGGAATATACCGGGTGTTATCCTCCTGATCAAAATAGGTCTGATCCTTGCCGGAGGTGGTCTGGTGCGCCGTCAGGTCAAAGTCTGTGCGGGAGGCAACGCCCCAAAGCTCACCCCACTCGGTAAAGGGGAAGGCGTATTCAAAATCGGTCGTGGCATTGGAATAGTGGCTCAGTTCTTCCTTCTCATGATCCCGGAGCCGCAGGTTTTCCTCATGAATGCCCAGGTCGAGCAGCCATTGATGGCAGAAGTTCTTCCAATACGTGAACCATTCAAGCTCGGTACCCGGTTTGCAGAAGAATTCCAACTCCATCTGCTCAAATTCGCGCGTGCGGAAAATGAAGTTGCCCGGTGTAATTTCATTGCGGAACGATTTGCCGATCTGCGCAATGCCGAACGGCAGCTTCTTGCGCGCGCTGCGCTGAATGTTCTGGAAGTTTACAAAGATGCCCTGCGCGGTTTCGGGACGGAGATAAACGGTGTTTTTTGCGTCTTCCGTCACGCCCTGGAAGGTCTTGAACATCAGGTTAAACTTGCGAATGTCGGTAAAGTTGTGCTTGCCGCAGGAAGGGCAGGGGATCGCATTTTCGTCGATATAAGCTTTCATTTCCTCTGGGGAGAAAGCATCCACGGGCTTGGGCAGGGTAACGTGTTTTTCCTCCGCCCATCCTTCAATGATTTTGTCAGCACGGAAGCGTTCTTTGCATTCCTTGCAGTCCATAAGCGGATCGGAAAACCCGCCAACGTGGCCGGAAGCAACCCATACCTGAGGGTTCATCAGAATAGCAGAATCAAGGCCGACATTATAGGGGCTTTCCTGAACAAACTTTTTCCACCAGGCCTTTTTTACGTTGTTTTCCAACTCTACGCCCAGCGGGCCGTAGTCCCATGTGTTGGCGAGGCCGCCGTAAATTTCGGAGCCCGCGAAAATGAAGCCGCGATTTTTGCAGAGCGCGACGATTTTATCCATCCCAAAGCGTGCCATATGTGAATTCCTCCAAAAATTAGTTTGCACTTTTACTGTAAAACAAAACCATCGGCTGGCAAGGGCACATACGGTTTTGAAGGAAGGGCGGGCATTGTCCGCAGTGGCAGCGCGCCGCGCCTCAAAACGCAAAGGCCGGCAGGGACGATGAAACAGGCCGATCCAGAGGATCCGTGTGTTCCCTTGTCAACCGATGGTACGAATATCATAACATAGGGAGCCCTTTTGTCAAGAGAAAACGCTTGCATTGCGCTTACTTTGCTGTGCGTCCCGCAAGCACACATCTATGGCAGAATGCGTACTATATCGTAGCAAGAGCCGAAAGGCCAGCAACAAAATTAAGGAGGAGACACAAAATGTGTAATTTGGGTATGTGCGGCAATAACTGGTGGTGGATCATCATCCTGATCCTGCTTTCCGGCGGGTTTAGCAACAACGGCTGCGGCTGCGATAACGATTGTGGTTGCAATAACTGGTGGTGGATCATCATCCTGATTCTGCTTGCCGGTGGGTTTAGCAACAATGGCTGCGGCTGCGACAACGATTGCGGCTGCGCTAACAACAATAACAACTGCGGCTGCGGCTGCGGCTGCTAATTGATGGTGCTGCGGGCATGGACCAAGCCCGCCAAATGCGGCACGGCAATTTTTGCCGTGCCGCATGCTGCTTACAGCGCTATAAAAAGCGCAAGAAGTTCACAAAAGTTTTTCTTTTTAGAGCCTTAGCATTGAAATGCCTTCCAAAATGCGTTAAACTATATACGTAATTCATGTTTCTTACCATAACGGAGCAATGAAAACGGGGATTCACGGCATCTTTCATACCATGAATAAGGTTCCCCGATTTTTTATGGCTTTGTGCTTGGAGAGGAACAGCATTCATTTAAGGAAAGGAAGGTTTCTTACATGTTGGAAAAGCTCTTCAAATTGAAAGAAAATGGAACCAAACTCTCAACTGAAATCGTGGCCGGCCTTACGACATTTTTTGCAATGTCGTATATCATCATTGTTAACCCGGCAATCCTCTCTCAGTCTGGCATGGAGTGGGGGGCGGTATTCCTTGCCACCATTATCGCCTCTATCATCGGCACGCTGGTGATGGGCCTTGTTGCAAATGTACCCTATGCACAAGCACCAGGCATGGGCCTGAACGCGTTTTTTGTCTACACAGTATGCTTTGGCTTGGGCTTTACCTGGCAGCAGGCTCTTTCCATGGTCTTTGTATGCGGCCTGCTGAATATTATCATCACCGTAACAAAGGTTCGAAAGTACATCATTAAGGCGATTCCGGAAAGCCTGCAAAATGCAATCGGTGGAGGCATTGGCATCTTTATCGCCTATATCGGTCTTCTGAATGTGGGAATCATTAACTTTGGTGCTGGCGTGCCCGCACTTTCTACTCTTAATCAGCCCAGCTTTTGGGTGTTCCTGATCGGCCTTGCGCTTATTATCGTGCTCCTCGTGCTCAAGGTGAAGGGCGCGGTGCTCATAGCGATTATCGCAACGACCATTATTGGAATCCCGTTCGGTGTTACTACTATGCAGGAATCCGTGAGTTTCTCCGAGGCCTGCGCGGCGCTGCCCACTACGTTCCTTGCCATCTTCAAAGAGGGCGGAATTGGCAGCCTATTCTCCGATCCTGCAAAGATTCCGCTAGTTCTGATTACGATCTTCTCCTTCAGCCTTTCTGATACGTTCGACACCATCGGCACGTTTATCGGTACTGGCCGCCGCAGCGGCATCTTCAGCGCTGAAGATGAAAAAACGATGGAGTCCGGTTCTGGCTTCAAATCGAAGATGGATAAGGCACTCTTTGCAGATGCGACTGCTACTTCTATTGGCGCTCTCATCGGCACGTCTAACACTACGACTTACGTTGAAAGTGCTGCCGGCATCGGTGCTGGCGGTCGTACGGGGCTTACCTCGGTTGTGGTTGCAATTTGCTTTGCAATCTCCGCTTTCTTTGCAGCGTTTGTTAGCGCGGTCCCTTATGCCGCAACCGCTCCCGCCCTCGTTGCCGTTGGCGTGATGATGATGTCCGCCTTCAAAGAAATTGAGTGGACGGATCTGGATGAAGCGATTCCCGCATTTTTTGCTGGTGTGTTTATGGCGCTTTGCTACAGTATCTCCTATGGTATTGCGGCGGGCTTTATCTTCTACTGCATCGTGAAAATCTGCAAGAAACAGGCAAAGGGAATCCATCCGATTCTGTGGGTATCCACGGTTCTGTTTATCCTCAATTTCATCCTGCTTGCGCTGATTTAAGCAAAAAATAGGAATGCTTCTGGCGGCGATTTTTCGCCGCCTATTTTTTGCCCGATTTGATTCGAAAAAAGTTTACTTGCCTTTTTTGTGCCGATCCATTACCTTATTTATATACAGGCGTATGCTTGATATAAAGGGAGGATTACTGTATGAAGAAGCTTAGCCCGCCGCGTGCGCTTTTGACGGTAGTGCTGCTTTTAACAGCCGCTTTCCTGATTTGCTTTGGCCTTATGCGCGGCGAGTTTATGCGAGTATTATCCAAGGCGGCGTCAATTTGCCTTGAATGTATCGGAATTGGGTGAGATGATGCATAAAAAGATAAAACAAATTATCCGCCCGTTAATTCAAGGGTTGAGCGCGCTTGCTTTCAACCTGAATCTAAGCGGATTCGCCTCTGGCAGTATCTATACCGGTCCGTTCAAAGGCGTATGCGTGCCGGTTCTTAACTGCTACTCCTGCCCTGGTGCGGTGGGCGCATGTCCGATCGGCGCACTGCAATCCTCTTTTGCAGCCATCGGAGGAAAGCTTGCGTACTACGTACTGGGCATGTTGCTGCTTTTTTCAATTACGCTCGGCCGCTTTTTTTGTGGGTGGCTTTGTCCTTTCGGGGCAGCGCAGGGGCTGTTGCATAAGGCTCCTGTGAAGAAACTTAAAATTCCAAAGCGTGTTGATGCTCCGCTGCGATATCTGAAATATGCGGCGCTTTTCGTGTTTGTCATCGGCCTGCCGCTGCTTGCCCGCAACGGTGTTAACATGAGTTCACCTTATTTTTGCAAATGGATCTGCCCGGCGGGGACGCTTGAGGGCGGCGTACCGCTTGCACTTGCGAATAGTTCTGTGCGGGGGGCTTTGGGCGGCCAATTTGCATGGAAACTATCGCTTGCTGTGGCAATCCTTGTGCTTTGCTTTTTTATATATCGGCCGTTCTGCAAATATCTTTGCCCGCTCGGCGCGTTTTATGGTATGTTTGCAAAACTCAGCTTATATCGATACACTGTGGATGCAAGCGCCTGTACGCACTGCGCCGCCTGCACACAGGTTTGTAAAATGGGGGTGGATCCCGCACACGAGCCAAACAGCGGCGAGTGTATTCGCTGTGGGGATTGTAAGCGTATTTGCCCGACAGGCGCCTTGAAAGCGCGTGCATGCTTTGAATGTGAAAAACAGAATTTAACGCAAAATGGAGCTAATGAATGAAGAAATTGATTTGCTTTACAAGTGTTTTGGCATTTCTCTGCGCCGCGCTTTCCGGCTGTGTCAGCATCGAGTTTAATGGCTTGTACGCGCAAACGCCGGAGGTGACAGATTCAAGCCGCACGCCGCAACTTGAAACGCCGGGCACGGTGGTGCTGCCGACTGAAACGCCTGCGCCAGTTCCTGTTTCCTTTGATTTCGATACGGTGGATTTGGATGGAAACGCAGTGAACACGCGTGAATTTGCGGCGGAGCATGAACTGACACTCGTGAATTTTTGGGCAACATGGTGCGGCCCTTGCGTCGGCGAAATGCCGGAGCTCCAAAGCTTGCATGAACGGTTTTCCACAGAAGCGGCGGAGACTGATGTAGCAATTCTGGGCGTATGGCTTGATACGGAGAACGCAGGGGATCTGGATGCAGTGCTGGAATATACCGGAGCCGCGTATCCCATCGTGGAATTCCGCAATGAAATGCAGAATGCGGTGGAACTGCAGTATATCCCGGCCACAATCTTCCTGAATAAGGATGGCGACATCGTGGGAAAGCCCGTCGTCGGTGCTCTGGATGCGGAGGGATGGCTTGCGGAGATTGAAGGGCGGTTTAAAGAGCTGGAATAGAATAAGGCAAAAGCAAAGCATAGGCGGGCAATAAAACCCGCCTATGCTTTGCTTTTGCAGCGCCCTTAACGCATGCCCTCCTTAGCGCCTGAAACAAGCGCCTCCTTTTCCGCATGCGTCAAACGTTTAAAAGCGCATTCACGGCGCATCGCCTCGCTTTTTCCATCAAAGCATTCGGAATAGACGAGCGCCACAGGGAGGCGGGAGCGGGTATACTTTGCACCGCGCCCCAAATTGTGCGTGCGGACGCGGGCCGCAAGGTCAGCGGCATAACCGGAATAATACGTGCCATCCGCACAGCGCACAATGTAGGCGTAATACATGGTTCAGTATCCCAGTTCCTCGTCAATTAACACAAGGTGCAACTCGGAAAGCAGGTTCGGGGGATATTCGATAATGCTTGTTATTTTGCACATGCGGCGCGGGGAAGCGCAATCCGTGCACTCGCCTGTGAGCGCGCAGGGGGTGTTCGTATTGAGGCGGCGTCCGTTTGCAGGGCAAGCTACACGTTTGATGCGGGCAATGGCTTCGTCCAGACCGCCCTCAACAAGCTTGTTTTTTCCAATAAACAGAATTACTTTTTTCGGCCCTGCAAACATGCCCGCGACGCGGTTGCCTGTGCCGTCAATGTTTACAAGCCTGCCGTCGCGTGTGACTGCGTTCGTGGAGCAGACGAACCAGTCCGCATGTGCAGCGCTCGCTTGGGCCTTACCGGGGTCGTCGGATTTCCAATGCCAATATACGGCGTTTCCGTTTTCCTGCAGCGTTTCATAAAGTCCAAGTTCCGTTACCGTAACGGAACCGCCGAACCCAACGGAACCGCCGCCGATAAGTGAAATCCCCAGCTCCTTTGCTTCAGCCGCAGTTGCTGCACTATGCACAAGGAAGCGGCGCTTTTCGAGCGCTTTCACAAATTCATCATACCGTTCGCAGAACATGTTCGTATACACCTCCAGATCAGATTAAAAAAAGTATAGCACAACACGGGCGGCGCTTGCAATTTGCAGGTGTTTCAAGTATGATTTTATACGGATAATTTTGCGAATTTGAAATAGATAAAGCTCGGAGGAATACGATGGCATACAGCCAGGACTTGATTCGGAACTTTTGCATCATCGCACACATCGACCACGGGAAATCCACCCTGGCCGACCGCATGATGGAGCTGACGGACACCGTCGCCTTGCGTGATATGGAGGCGCAGATGCTCGACACAATGGACATTGAGCGTGAGCGCGGCATCACAATCAAAGCCACGGCTGTGCGGATGTTCTACACGCATACCGATGGCAAGCAATACATGTTCAACCTCATCGACACGCCGGGCCACGTAGACTTTACGTACGAAGTTTCCCGCGCGCTTGCAGCATGCGAAGGTGCGGTGCTTGTTGTGGACGCCACGCAGGGCATTGAAGCGCAAACGCTTGCAAACGTATACCTTGCGCTGGATAATGGGCTTGAGATCGTCCCGGTCATCAATAAGATCGACCTGCCAAGCGCCGATGCGGAACACGCCATCCGTGAAATAGAGGATGTTATCGGCCTGCCTGCGGCGGATGCGCCGCGCATTTCAGCAAAGCTTGGCACAAACGTGAACGAAGTGCTCGCACAGATCGTAGAGCTTGTGCCACCACCCGCAGGCCGCGCTGACGTGCCGCTGCGCGCGTTGATTTTCGATAGCATTTATGACAATTACAAGGGCGCTTTGAGCTATGTGCGCGTCAAAGAAGGCACGGTTCGCGCAGGCATGCAGATCCGCTCCATGGCGACGGGCCGGGAGTTTGAGGTGACGGAGGTCGGCGTATTTACCCCTGCCCTTAAGCCGACTGATGAGCTTTCGGCCGGTGAGGTCGGTTATATTTCCGCTTCGATCAAAAGCGTATCCGAAACCAAGGTGGGAGATACCATCACCGATGCGGACAATCCGGCTGCGGAACCGCTGCCCGGTTATAAACAGGCGAACCCGATGGTGTTCTGCGGCATCTATCCCGCAGATGGGGCGGATTATGAATCGCTGCGCGATGCGTTGGATAAGTTGGTTTTGAACGACGCATCCCTTTCCTATGAACCGGAAACTTCAATGGCGCTCGGCTTTGGCTTCCGCTGCGGCTTCCTTGGGCTTCTGCACATGGAAATCATTCAGGAACGGCTGGAGCGTGAGTTTGATCTTGACCTTGTGACGACTGCGCCAAGCGTCATTTATAAAGTCAAGAAAAATGACGGTACTGAGCTTACGGTCGATAACCCCAGCAATCTGCCGGATCCTTCCGAGATCCTGTCCATGGAAGAACCGATGGTGGAAGCGCATATCATGACGCCTTCGGACTACGTGGGCGCGATCATGGAACTTTGCCAGGAAAAGCGCGGCGTTTTCCGCGACATGAAATACATCGAGGAAAACCGCGTGAACATCCTTTACGAGCTCCCGCTCAATGAGATCATTTACGACTTTTTCGACCAGCTCAAGTCCCGCAGCCGGGGCTATGCATCCTTTGATTATGAGCTCAAGGAGTATGTGCAGTCTGACCTGGTCAAGCTCGACTTCCTGCTTAACGGGGATATGTGCGATGCGCTTTCCACCATCGTCCACCGGGATAAGGCCTACGCGAAGGGCCGCGCAGTGGCGGAAAAACTACAGGAGGTCATCCCGCGCCAGCAGTTCGAAATCCCCATCCAGGCAGCCATTGGCGGGAAAATCATCGCGCGCGAAACCGTGCGCGCCGTGCGCAAGGACGTGCTTGCAAAGTGCTACGGCGGCGATATCACCCGCAAGAAAAAGCTGCTCGAAAAGCAGAAGGAAGGCAAAAAGCGCATGCGCCAGATCGGGACCGTCTCACTGCCGAGCGAGGCTTTCATGAGCGTGCTGCGCATTAACTGAGGCAAAGTATGGCTGGACTATATCTTCACATTCCGTATTGTAAGTCAAAATGCCGCTACTGCGATTTTGTTTCGTTTGCAGACTGCGAAAGCATGGGGGAATATTGTGCCGCGCTTTTGAAGGAAATGCGGCTTGATGCCGCCGCGCTTCCGAAACAGGCATATGATACTGTTTTTTTCGGCGGCGGTACGCCGTCCATTCTGCCTGCTGGAGCGGTGGCAATGCTGATAGACGCGCTGCACGCATCGTTTGAAATTATGCCGGATGCAGAGATTACCATTGAAGCCAACCCCGGCACGCTCAATGAAACCAAACTGCGGGAATACCGGGCGGCCGGCATTAACCGCCTGTCCATGGGGCTGCAAAGCACAAACGACGCTCTTTTGGAAACGATTGGGCGCATACATCGCTATGCGGATTTTGTGCAAAACTATGAGTGCGCAAGGGCGGCCGGGTTCACGAACATCAGCGCGGACCTGATGTACGGCCTTCCGGGGCAGACGGTAAAGGATCATCTGGACGCGATCGAGACGCTATACAGGCTTGGGCTCAATCATATCTCTGCGTATTCGCTCATTGTGGAGGAGGGCACACCCCTGTATACCGATGTGACCGGCGGCGCGGAGAGCCTTCCTGCGGAGGATGATGTGTATCTGATGCATCGGCGCGGCATGGAGTTCCTTGAAACGCTCGGGTATGCGCGCTATGAGATATCCAACTATGCAAAGCCGGGGTTTGCTTCCCGGCACAACCTGAATTATTGGGAGAACGGCGTGTACCTTGGCCTTGGACTCAACTCCCATTCCGCGATGCGCATAAATGGAAGCTGGATGCGCTTTGCAAACACGGAGCGGCTTTCGGATTACATCATAAGCTGTAATCAGGGCATTCGGCCGCTTGCATCGGAGCCGGAGGTAATTCCGCGCGCGGAAGAGATGTTTGAAACGGTGATGCTCGGCCTGCGCAAAACGGAGGGTATTTCAGAAGCCGCGTTTCGCTTGCGCTTTGGCAAAAGCATCGAGGACATATATCCAGAGGCCCTTAAATCGCTTGCCACGCGCGGCTGGCTTGTGCGGGATAACGGGGCCTGCCGCCTGACGGATGAGGGGCTGGACTTCCAAAATGAAGCGCTTTTAGCTTTTTTGCCGGACTGATGGTACCGCTTTGTTGCAGCGCGAAATTATCATTTTAATGTTACCGTTTTGTCACAATGGTAAGCTCTGCACGGGTTGACAAAGGCTCGCCGCAGAGCTATATTTTTACTGTAAGGTTTAGCACTCGATATGCGTGAGTGCTAACAGACACCCACAAACGGCAAAGAGGGAAAGGAGGGAGCTACAATGGAACTGGATGCACGGAAAATGCAGATTTTACAGGCGATTATCGATGATTATATCCTGACCGCCACACCGGTTGGCTCCCGCACGATTGCAAAACGTTCGGACATCGGCTTTTCCTCCGCTACGATCCGCAATGAGATGGCAGACCTTGAAGACATGGGGTATCTTGACCAGCCGCATACCTCCGCCGGACGGATTCCGTCCGACAAAGCATACCGGCTTTACGTCAACACCATCATGCAGCGTGCAAAGCTGAGCGATGCGGAGATACACTATATTCAGGATCATTACTCCCACCGGCTGGATGAAGTGGACGAGGTTGTAAAGCAAACGGCATGGGTGCTTTCCAGCATCACGAAATATACCTCTATGGTGCTTGCGCCGCAGCTTCACGCCATCAAGCTGAAGTACATCCACTTGGTGCCCATTGCAGAAGATAAAGCGCTCGCCATTGTTGTGACGGATGCCGGGATGACGCGGGATTCCATTATCCGCATCCCGCAGGGAATGTCCCCAGACGCGCTAACGCGCCTTGGCAGAACGCTTTCGGCGCGGTTTTCCAACTGCCGGCTGGATGAGATCACGTTGCAGCAGTTTAAGGGGATTACCGGAGAGGTTGCGGAACAAAAAGCGTTTCTTGATGCGATGCTCCGCAGCGTGCGCAAAAGCATGTCTCCGGGCGTGCGCAGCGTGGAACTTTCCGGGGCAACGAATATCCTGAATTATCCTGAATACAGCGATATGGAACGTGCGCGTGCCCTTCTCACTGCGATTGAGGAAAAAGATATGCTCTACCGTATGCTGACGGAAGCCACGAACGTGGAATTTTCCGTGCGCATCGGTGCGGAAAATGAAGATGAGAGCATTAAGGATTGCAGCGTTGTGACGGCTACGTATAAAATTGGCTCAAACCCGATTGGCTCTTTCGGCGTGATTGGCCCTACGCGAATGGATTATGCACGCGTGCTGGCCATGCTTGGGCAGATTGGAAAGAGCCTTAGCGAAGTGCTTACGAATATGTTTGAAGAGGAGCGAAAGTAACTTGGCAAAGAAAAAGGAACAGGCGCCAAAGGAACAGGCGCAGCAAACGCCCGAAACAAATGGGACCGCCGCAGAGGCGGAACAGGTTCCGGAAATCCCGGAAACCGTGACGCTGACGCGGGATGAGTTCGATCAGGTAAAGAACCGGATCGACGCGTTGCAGAAAGACAAGGATGACACAGTCGCAATGGCACAGCGTCTGCAGGCGGATTTTGACAATTACCGCAAGCGCAATGCCGCAATCCGGATGGATAGCCTTGAGGAAGGCACCCGGGAGCTTATTCGGTCATTGCTGCCGGTGCTCGACAATTTCGACAGAGCGCTTGACAACAGTGAAGCTGCCGATCAGGGTTGGGTGGACGGTGTGAGGCTCGTCCATAAACAGTTCATGGGCATTCTCGAAAAAAACGGCCTCACAGAGATCCCGGCTGAAGGCGCGTTCAACGCAGATCTGCATGAGGCAGTTATGCAGGAGGAAGCCGAGGGTGTGCAAAGCGGCGAAATCCTCTCTGTTTTGCAAAAAGGATATAAAGTGAAAGATCGCATTATTCGCCACAGCATGGTGAAGGTTGCGAAATAATAAAAGAGAAACCGCAATTTAAACGGATTTGGAGGAAATAAACTATGGCAAAGATTATCGGCATTGATTTGGGTACCACGAATTCCTGTGTAGCAGTGCTGGAGGGCGGCGAACCCGTCGTCATCCCCAACGCAGAGGGCGCGCGTACAACACCTTCCGTTGTCGCATTCAAGGACAATGAGCGCATTGTCGGCAATGCAGCAAAGCGTCAGGCTATTACCAACCCGGATAGGACCATCAGCTCCATCAAACGCGAAATGGGTTCTTCCTACAAGAAAAACATCGATGGCAAGGATTATACGCCGCAGGAGATTTCCGCAATGATCCTGCAAAAGCTTAAACAGGATGCGGAAGCCTACCTTGGTGAAAAGGTTTCCCAGGCTGTCATTACCGTGCCGGCATATTTCAGCGACAGCCAGCGTCAGGCTACGAAGGATGCAGGCCGCATTGCGGGCCTTGAAGTGCTGCGCATCATCAACGAACCGACGGCGGCTGCGCTTGCCTATGGCATGGATAAGGAAAACAACCAGAAGATTCTGGTGTATGACCTTGGCGGCGGCACGTTCGATGTTTCCATCCTTGAGATTGGCGACGGTGTGTTTGAAGTGCTTGCAACCCACGGCAATAACCGCTTGGGCGGCGATGATTTTGACCAGCGCGTGATGGATTACATCATCAAACAGTTCAAGAGCGAAAGCGGCATCGATCTTTCTTCTGACCGCATGGCGCTCCAGCGCCTGAAGGAAGCCGCGGAGAAGGCGAAGATTGAGCTTTCCAGCATGGCGCAGACCAACGTGAACCTTCCGTTTATTACGGCGGACGCGACCGGCCCGAAGCACCTTGACATGACGATCACCCGTGCGAAGTTCAATGAGCTCACACACGATTTGGTGGATAAAACGAAGGACTGCATGCATATTGCCATGAAGGATGCAGGGCTTTCCAATGCACAGATCGACAAGGTCATCCTTGTGGGCGGTTCGACCCGTATTCCCGCTGTTCAGGAAATGGTAAAGACGGTCACGGGCAAAGAGCCGTTCAAGGGAATTAACCCGGATGAATGTGTTGCCATCGGTGCGGCGATTCAGGGCGGTGTGCTCGGCGGTGAGGTGAAGGATATCCTGCTGCTTGATGTGACCCCGCTTTCCCTCGGCATTGAAACCGTGGGCGGTGTGTTCACCCGCCTGATCGACCGCAACACGACGATCCCGACCAAGAAGAGCCAAATCTTCTCCACTGCAGCGGACGGCCAAACCAGCGTGGAAGTGCATGTTCTTCAGGGTGAGCGCGAGATGGCGCAGTATAATAAGACGCTCGGCCGCTTCCAGCTAGCCGGCATCGCACCCGCACCGCGCGGCGTGCCGCAGATCGAGGTTAGCTTCGATATCGACGCAAACGGCATCGTGCATGTTTCCGCAAAAGATCTTGGCACCGGCAATGAGCAGAAGGTAACGATTACGGCATCCACCAACCTCAGCGAGGATGAAATCAAGAAGGCTGTGCGCGATGCGGAGCAATTTGCCAATGAAGATAAGGAGCGTAAAGAAGAAGTTGAAACCCGCAACCATGCGGACAGCATGGTGTACTCCACCGAAAAGACACTGAAGGAGCTTGGCGATAAGCTTTCTGCGGACGATAAGGCCAAGGTGGAAGCTGAAGTCAAGGCCGTGCAGGAGGCACTGAAGGGCACTGATACTGCTGCGATCAAGGCTGCAAGCGAAAAGCTGACCGAGGTTTCTTACGAAGTGTTCGGCAAGATTTACCAGCAGGCACAGCAGGAAGCGGCGGCAAACGGCGGAGCGGGCTTCGATCCGAATGCGGCAAACGGCGGTGCACAGCAAGGGGATGACACTGTTGTTGATGCTGACTATGAGGTCGTGGACGACGACAAAAAATAAACCAAAGGGCTTTTTCAGGCCCACAATCGGATAGAAAACCCTGTTTAAGAGCCGGGGCAGCGATGCCTTGGCTCTTGCGGGGTAGCCGGGCAATGCGGCAAGGCGGGGCCGGCCGCGTCTGCTCAGGCTATGAAAGGAGCGTTGGGGAATTGGCAAAGGCAGATTACTACGAGGTGCTTGGCGTCAACAAGGACGCAACCGACAGCGAGATAAAAAGCGCCTTTCGCAAAGCGGCAAAGCAGTATCATCCGGACCTGCATCCGGGCGATAAGGAAGCTGAAGCCAAATTCAAAGAGATCAACGAGGCATATGAGGTGCTTTCGGACAGCACAAAGCGCGCCCAGTATGACCAGTTTGGCCATGCTGCGTTTGATCCTGCGGCCGGTGGCGCAGGTGGTGGCTACAGCGGGGCAGGTTTTGGCGATTTTTCAGATATTTTCAGTTCGGTGTTCGGCGGATTCGGCGGATTCGGAGGGGCGACCCACCGCAACGGGCCCATACCGGGCGACGATTTGAAATATAACCTCACCATTACGTTTGAGGAGGCCGCGTTCGGAGCGCGCAAGGAGATTCTGATCCCGCGTGAAGAGGTTTGCAAGACCTGCGGCGGCACTGGAGCCAAGCCGGGAACGCAGCCGGCAAAGTGTACTGCCTGCGGCGGCAGCGGTCAGGTACGCGTACAGCAAAACACTCCTTTTGGTTCGTTTGCTACCGTGCGCACTTGTGACGCGTGCGGCGGCACGGGAAAGATCATCAAGGAGCCTTGCGCGGAATGCCGCGGAAAAGGGCGCATTCACAAATCAAACCGTATTGTGGTGAATATCCCGGCGGGCATTGACAACGGGCAAACGCTTACTTTGCGCGGCGAGGGCGAAGCGGGATACCGTGGCGGCCCCAATGGAGACCTGTATGTTGTAATCAACGTGCGGCCGCATAAGCTGTTTACGCGCAAAGGGTATGATTTGTATCTTGATATGAACATTCCGGTGACGGTCGCCGCGCTTGGCGGAGAAATCCAGGTGCCTACGCTGACGGGTACGGTTAAATACACGGTTCCCGAAGGAACGCAGCCCGGGACGACCTTCCGCCTGCGGGAGCAGGGGGTTACAAGGCTTAATGCCTCCGGCAAGGGGGATATGCTGGTTCGCGCAAACGTTCAGATTCCGAGAAAGCTCAATGAGGAGCAGCGGGAGCTGATGCGCAAGTTAGCCGAAGCGCTCGGGGACAGAGTTGCAGACTCAAAACCGGTGAAACGCGGGATTTTTGAAAAAATGAAGGATAAGCGCAGCTGAGCGGTGCGCATGACGCGAAGGATAGCGCGCTGATTGAGGACTAGATGAAACGGGCAGCTTCTGCAAGGAAGATGCCCGTTTGTGCATTATTCCAAGGTGAGTTCTGCCGGAGGTTCGCTTTGAGAGAAGGAAAACAGCTCCAAAGCAAGCCGCTTGGTGGTTGGTGCAACAGGCGTTTGAACGATGCAGGCTTTGAGCGGAAGCCCGTTTTTGCCAACAGGCTGATCCGGCCTTATCCGAAACATGAGGGCCTGAGAAGATGCCGGGTTTTCAGGAATGCACTTTAAAAAATCCTGTAAATAGAATTGTAGGAAGATGTCAGCTTCGCTCTCATATTCAACAATTGGATAACACATCCCCTTGGGGCATTCCCAAATAAGGAGTGATTCTATATCCGCCTGCCTTTTTGCAAGTTCCTCAAAAGAATGATTTTTCGTAATGCGCGGATCCTGAAACATCCGTTCACATTCCTTCCATGGGTCAAAAAGAGAGACCCGCTCAATATAATACCAATGCTCTGCTTTACCCTTCTTGTCCCGGAAAGTCCGCCTTGCGCTGTATCGGCCGCCGACGGAAAGCGAAACCGTTTTTTCTACGGGATGCACTGTGTTTGCAGGGCGCACGGCAACACGAAGCGGAGCGTTGTTCGAAATCTCCGCAAGCGTACTATAACTGCCGGTAAGTTCCAGCCTGGAGAAAAACAGGTTTTCATAGCTTAATTGCAGGAACGACTCCGGCTGCCAGCCATCGCACAGAAATGCAGCAATCAGAACAAGGCTTTCCCAATCCTGCATGCGGAGGGCGCCTGTTTCCGTGATGTTTATCGTGTAGGAGGCATCACCGATAAACAGCGTATGGCTTCCTTCAAAGGCATCTGGAAAATGAGCGGCATACTGTTCTTTTCGCAGCATATCGCGGTTGGTTGCACATGCCTGCACGCCGTCATTCAATTCGAAGATTTGGGCGGTCTCAAGCAATTCATTATACGCGGCATTGTATTGAAGAAAAACAAGGCTCACCGTTTCCCGTTGGCGTATCAGGCCGAGCGCGCGGCACAGCGTTCCATGAAGCGTGAATGTTCCGCTGATGGTTCTGAGCTCATCAATGCTGTGAATGAGATCTTGCAGGTACTGTAAGGTCATTGCATGCTTTCTCCTGAAATTTGATTGTTTATCTGCCCGCCAAACGATACAATTCGGTGATGCTGCCGCCTTCACCAAGCCGGAAGAGGAAGTCACCGTTGAGCACTGTGGGTTGATCAGCCTGATACGCAAAGAAGTATTCGGTATAGATATAGTCCTCAAAACGGCGCGCGGAATAAACGTTGAAACCAACGAGCGTCCCTGTGGCAGAAAGCCGGCTTTCGGGGTGACTGCGCGCGTTTTCTACCAACTGCCGGAGCTTTGCCTGATCCGCTTCATAAAACGCGAGTATCTCCGGCGTAGTTTCAGGCACCATAGAAAGCGGTTTTGCAGCATCGATCAATCCTTGGTAAAAGATCAATTCCGTGTCCTCAATGGAAAGCTGAAGGGAATGGTGGCTCTGCGCGCAAATTTGCAGCATGGCGGCGCCGCTGTCATAGCATGAAATGCGTACCGGGAGCAGTGCGTCCAGCTTAGAAAGGCGATCCTGCAGGCGGGCACAGGCTTGTTCGTACTTTTGCGCATCCAACATGCGGAGCGCGGAAAGCTCAACGAACTGCGCTGCGCCTTCAATGGCCTCAATGCGGCTTTCATAGCCGTATTCAAATGGAAAATGTTCCATCCGATAGCGGCGGAGGGAAAGAAGCCGGCCAAAGCAGCAGGCATCATGCCTGGAAAGCAGGCGAGAAAGCAGCTCATTCTCTTCATGCCGCAACGCAAGAAGCTCCGGGCAGGTTTGGTATTTTTGAATGGCCTCAAACTCGTTGGCAAACCGTTTCTCCCCGCATTCCTGCTGAAAGGCGTGAAACATTTCATGTACGATTTTTGCAGAAAGGACATCCAGATCAAGTTGTTCAGACAGTTCCCAAATTGCAATCTGTTCCCCACGAAAGTTGATTGAAGTATTGCCAAGAAACGTGTCCGTGCGCGCGAAGGTTTCTCCGTCGAAATATACGGAAGCATGATCATAAAGCGCAAACCGGAACGGATGAAATCCTGGCCATAAAAGAGAAAAATCAAGGGAGGCGAGCCGGTTTGCAGTCTGTTCTGCGCAAGTTTTCAGATCGGTATTCATAATGTAAACCCTCCAAAAATAAAATGGATGCACAAGGGGGAATGAATCAGTTCGCGCCATATATCGTTAGTATACTGCATTGGGCTGTCCGGTGCAAATGAAGCCGAATATACAGGCAACAAACAGATGTTGCCTGCATGTTTTTTGTTGCGTGATGCCCCAAAATGTTCTATATTATAAACGATATTGTAAAGGATGGACTTCAGGCATGAAATGGATCGAAATGACGGTGTTCACAACCGAACAGGGGCTTGACGCAGTTGCTGCCCGCTTTGATATGCTTGGCATTCAGCAGGTGATGATCGAGCAGGGGCGGGAAAGCATCGAAGCTTTTTTAAAGGAAACGGCGAAGTATTGGGACTATGCGGATACGGATGAACTTGTTGCAGGGGAAGAACCCTGCGTAAAAGCTTATCTGGCGGACGCGGGGGAGAACATGGAGCTGGTTCATTTGGCGGAGGCTTCGTTTGACGCGCTCAGAAAAACGGATGTTGGAATTGACCTTGGGAGCCTGCGTTTTGTCGTACGTTTGGCCGATGATGAGGACTGGGCAAACAATTGGAAAGCTTATTATAAACCGCTAAAAATCGGAAGCCGGCTTCTTGTGCGCCCTTCATGGGAGTCGCTGGCGGATGCAGAAGGCCGCACGGTGCTTTCGCTTGATCCCGGCATGGCTTTCGGCACAGGGTCGCACCACACCACGCGCATGTGTCTGGAATATCTCGAAAAGATTATAAAAAACGGAGATGCACTGCTTGATCTTGGATGCGGCAGCGGCATTCTTTCCATTGCGGGCGTTCTGCTGGGCGCAAAGGCCGCGCTTGCTGTGGACATTGACCCGATCGCGGAAAAGATTGCTTATGAAAACGCGGAGCTCAACGGAGTCGGGCGTGACCGCTATGAAGTGCGCATTGGAGATGTGCTCACGGATGCTGCGCTGCGCACGGGGCTTGCGGCCCGGCAATACGAGGTTATTACCGCGAACATCGTTGCATCGGTCATCATCGCGCTGTTGCCGGTCGTGCCGCCGCTTTTGAAAACAGGAGGCGCATTTATCACGTCCGGCATCATCCGGGAACGGTTGGACGAAGTGAAGGACGCGATCGTTTCAAACGGGCTTACGGTTGTTGAAACCAACATAAACGAGGAATGGTGCGCTATCCTGGCGCGAAAGGAGTAAGGTATGCACCGCTTCTTTGTTGCGCCAGAAGCGATTGCAAACGGCACCGCCGTGATTGAAGGGGAAGATGTGCAGCACATGAAAAAGGTGCTGCGCTTGAGCTATGGCGACGAGGTCACGCTTTGCGATGGGCGGAAAACGGAATATACGGCGCGCATTGAACGCATGGAAAAGGAATGTATTACGCTTCAGATTCTTGCATCGGCATCGAGCGAAACGGAACCCCGATGCTCCGTAACGCTGTATCAGGGCTTACCGAAAGCGGGGAAGCTGGAAACGATTGTGCAGAAATGCGTTGAACTTGGCGTTTCGCGCATCATCCCGTTTCAGGCCGCGCGCAGCGTCGTGCAGCTTTCCGCGGGCGATTTCGAGAAAAAACGCCTGCGTTATGCGCGCGTTGCCTATGAAGCCGCGAAGCAATCCCGGCGCGGGATCATTCCGGAGATAGGAGGGCTTGCAGATCTTTCCACTGAGAATTTGTCGGAATACGATCTTGTGCTGCTTGCCTATGAGGAGGAGCATGGCATGACGTTGAAGCAGGCGCTGCGCTGCGCTGAGAACATTTCCCGCCTTGCGCTCATCATCGGGCCGGAGGGCGGTTTTGCATGCGATGAGGTGGCGTCTTTGACGGAACGCAGCGCTGTACCCGTTTCGCTCGGTCCGCGCATCCTGCGCACAGAAACGGCCGGCATGGCGGCGCTTGCAATGGCGCTTTATGAATTGGAAGGATGAGGAAAAGCAAATGAAGGCAGCCTTTTGCACGCTTGGGTGCAAGGTGAACCAATACGATACGGAAGCGATGCGGGAGCTGTTTGAGAACGCGGGCTATGAAATCGTGGACTTTAGTGAACCTGCGGATATTTACGTTGTAAACACCTGCACCGTAACACAGACGGGCGATAAGAAATCCCGCCAAATGATCTCCCGCGCGCATGCGCTTGCTCCGGAGGCGAAAATCATTGTCGCAGGGTGCTATTCCCAGCGCGCGCCGGAGGAGGTGCTGGCACTGCCGGGCGTGAGCCTTGTGATTGGCACGAAGGAGCGGGCGAATGTGGTAGGGCTGGCGGAAGCGCTCCAGCAGGGAAAAAAGCATGCGGTTTCGGATATCTGCAGAGAGCATACCTTTGAACCGCTTACTGTTTCGCATGAAGGAAGAACGCGTGCACATTTGAAGATTCAGGAAGGATGCGACCGATTCTGTACCTATTGCATTATCCCATATGCGCGCGGGCCGATTCGAAGCCGGCCTCTTTTGGATGTGCGTACGGAACTTGAAAAGCTTGCGGCGGCCGGATACCGGGAAGTCGTGCTTACGGGCATCCACCTGATGTCCTATGGAAGGGATCTTCCCGAAGCGCCCACCCTGCTCGATGCGATTGCGCAGGCAGAGGGAATTGCGGGCATCCGCCGCATCCGTCTCGGCTCGCTGGAACCTCAGCTGCTATCGGATACATTCGTACACGCGTTGTCAGAAAACCCGAAAATTTGCCGGCAGTTTCACCTTTCCCTGCAAAGCGGGAGCACGGGCGTGCTTGAACGCATGAAGCGCCGCTATACGCCGCAACAATATTTGGATTGCGTGCAAAGTCTCCGCGCGGCCATGCCGGAATGCGCGATCACGACGGACATAATTGTGGGTTTTCCCGGGGAAACCGCAGCGGAGTTTGAAGAAACGCTTGCTTTTGCGCGCACCGTTTCGCTTGCGCGTATCCATGTGTTCCCTTATTCCCGGCGCGAAGGCACCAAAGCGGCAGAGATGCCGGGTCAGCTTTCCCGTGCAGTCAAAGCGGAGCGTGCCGCACGGCTCGGCGCGCTTGCGGCAGAGCTTTCTTGGGAGTATGCTTCCCGCTTTGTCGGAACGGAGCAGGAGGTGCTTTTTGAGGAACGGGATAAAGAGTGTCTTGCCGGGCATACGGGAACCTACCTTCGCGTAACCGTACCTTCGGCAGATGATGCGCTCCTGAACCGCTTTGCGCGGGTGCGGATCGTTCGTGCAGAGAAGGGTGAGCTCCGGGGGGAATTAATTTCGGTTGAATCGCGCGATCAGGCGTTCAACATAGATTCAAAAGAAGGAGGTAAACCAATGGAACCCTGCTTGTTCTGCAAAATTGCAAGCGGCGAAATTCCGTCTGCAAAGGTATATGAGGATGATGAAATTCTTGCATTCCGGGATATTGCGCCCGCCGCACCGGAACATGTGCTCATCATCCCCAAAAAGCATTACGACAGTGTGATGCAGCTTGACGATGATGCGTTGCTTGCACGCATGTTTGCCGCAGCGCGAGAGATCGCGAAAACATGCGGCATCAGTGAAAGCGGCTTTCGCCTCATAATTAATACGGGCAAGGACGGCGGCCAAACGGTCGGGCACCTGCATATGCATATGCTTGGAGCACGAGAACTCGGCTGGCCTCCCGGTTAGAAAAAACTGCGGTAAATTGTGTTGACTTTGTCCCGCGCTTACCGTATAATTGCTTTGTGTTTCGGTAGTCCTTATGCGATGGCAACGGCACGGTGTGCTATGTTGCGGTAAGAGGGGAGGGAAAATGATGGAAATTCGTGTAGGCGAAAACGAGTCCCTGGAAAGTGCTCTTAAACGGTTTAAACGGAAATGCGCACGCTCCGGCGTCCTTGCTGAGGTCCGCAGGCGCGAGCACTATGAGAAGCCCAGCGTAAAGCGCAAGAAGAAGGCGGAAGCCGCCAGAAAGCGCAAGTATTAATTCGCATGGCAAACCTGAACTGATCCAAGCAATCGTGCTGAGCGCTTTGGAATACTTAGAAACAAGACCAAGCTCTTTTGACCCGGTGAAAACCGGGTCTTTTTCGTTTGCCGCGCCCATACGATAGAATATGAGATACCTGAGAGGGGAAACGCGCGTGGCTACCATCAACTTTTGTGACCTCAAACGAAAGGAGGTCATTAACCTGTGCGACGGTGCGCGGCTTGGCTGCATCTGTGATTTGGAAATGGATGCCTGCTCCGGCGCCGTTTATGCAATCATTGTCCCTGGGCCGCCGCGCCTGTGGGGGCTTCTGCGCAGCGATGAGGAGCTTGTAATACCGTATAACAAGATAACAAAAATAGGGGATGACGTAATTTTGGTGGATATTGTATTGTAAAACAATGCATCCTTTGCCGTGTAGGGATAGAAATATACAACATGTTGTGGTATAATATCCAAAAACCTACACGGAGGTTGCGCAAATGAAATGCCGGTATTGCCTTGGGACGGAAAGCAAGGTTGTGGATTCGCGCCCGACGGATGACGGAACCAGCATACGCCGCAGGAGAGAATGCATTTCCTGCGGGAAGCGTTTCACCACGTATGAAAAAATTGAGGAAATTCCAATTATGGTGGTGAAGAAGGACGGCCGCAGAGAGGCGTTTGACAGCGCAAAAATTCTTGCCGGCGTTCGCAAATCCTGCGAAAAACGCCCTGTTTCCGCTGCGGATCAGGACAAGCTGGTGGATGAAGTTGTGCGCGAAGTATTTAACACATTGGAACAGGAGGTCACGAGCAACTACATTGGTGAACTCGTGATGAAAGGCCTCAAACAACTGGATGAGGTTTCCTATGTGCGGTTTGCTTCCGTTTATCGCCAGTTTAAGGACATCAACACGTTTATGGAGGAACTTAAACTCCTGTTGGAGGAATCCTGAGTGCGGCAGGCGGAATATGAAGCGCTTTCATTGCGGATGCGGCACGGATATGAGTATGGCGAGACGAAGGGCGTCGGCTTTTTTCGTGCAGCTTCACTTGAAGGCATGTCGGGGCTTATTCATGGCTTTACCGCACGAAAAGGCGGCGTGAGCGCGCCTCCGTTCGACACGCTGAACCTTGCTTTCGGAAAAACGGAACCAATGGATGCTCCGAAGAACGTGCAGCGGAATTTTGAGATATTCTGTGCCGCTGCGGGTGTTCCGTATCATTCGCTCTGCATCATCAATTTTGAACACGGCACAAACGTAGTGGCTGTGTCCGGTGTGGACTGCGGGCGTGGGATTGTGCGCGGGCCTCTGGCGCCGTGCGATGGGCTTGTGACAAATGATCCGGCTGTGACGCTAATTACATCCCATGCGGACTGCGGCGCTTTTTTTCTATATGATCCCGTGCACCGCGCGGTTGGCGCGGGACATGCAGGTTGGAAGGGCATGCTTGGCCGCATCGGCAGGAACCTGGTTGAGGCGATGCGCCGCGAGTATGGAAGCAACCCTGCGGATCTCATCGCATCCAACGGGCCGTGTATCTGCCGGAACTGTTATGAAGTGGATGAAGCGCTTGCTGCGCAGTTTGAAGCAGAGTTTGGGGTTCCGTGCAGCATAGCGGGGCGGCCTGGAAAGCGCCAGCTTGATTTGGAAATCCCTGCGGCCGTGCAGCTATTGGAAGCGGGCGTCCGGCCGGAAAACATCACGCTCATGCATGCCTGCACATTTGAGATGCCGGAGTTGCTGTTTTCCCACCGGCGCGTTCGTGGAAAAACGGGCGATATGGCGGGTTTTATCAAACTTACATAAATTTGCTTTGCGTATCTTTCACCCCATCGGGACATGCTGAAAGCATGATCGATGGGGCTTTTATTTTACAAGGATTTGCCTAAGGTGGTTTTTGATATGCAGATTTACGAGAGCCTTTGCGTATGCGCAATAATCGCCGGAGCGAGCGGTGCGATTGGCCGTGCCTGTGCACGTCTTGAGATTTCCCCATTTGCGCTTGCATTTTCGGGGGCGCTTCTTTTGATGCTCAGCCGGTTCTCATTCGCACCGCTTGCAGAATTTCGCTGCAACACGGGAACGCTTGTGTTTCCGGTATACTTTCTGATTCAGATGGTGGAACAGCGGGGGCTGAACGTGCGAGCTGCGGCGACATGGCGTGCTTTTTTTGCCGCGTCCACGCTTCCGGTTGTATGGATGCTTGTGAGCGCACTTGCAGAGCTTTGGCGATTGGATTATGCATCCGTAAATCTTGATGGGATTGCTTTGCGCAACGCGCAGGCGATTCTTTGCGCAACAACTTTCGGAAGCATGCTGCTGCATGCAGCATTGCACGAGAAACGAAAAACTGTCTGATTGCCACATGTTCTGCTGTTGTTGAAAATACGCATTTTGGTATTAAACTCAAATCTCAAACAATTTCTGGTCCGCATGCAAAGGTTAAAGGTTTCGGTTCTGTTTCAGCAAGCCTGTACATATCATAGAACAAAATGGGAGGACATGCAGCGATGGACAGGATTGGTAACAAACCGTTAAGCGAACTTCTGCGCGTTTTACCCGCATGCCTGCGCGATGCCGTTCTTTATGCCGGAACGGATGAGCTTGAGGAGATCCGGGTACGCACAGGGCGTCCGGTGCAGCTGCTGTATGCGCAAAAGGAACGGATGCTTGCGTTTACTGCTGACGAGCGCTTTTGCGCCCTGCTGCTGGAAAGCCTGTGCGAACATTCCGCTTTCGCGCGGGAGGCAGAGCTTCGGGAAGGATTCCTGACGCTGCGCGGCGGATGCCGTGTTGGAATTTCCGGCCGCGCGGAAATGCGGGATGGCCGGATTGCACATATGGCGCAGATTACCTCCTTCAGCCTCAGGATTGCGCGGGAGCATAAGGGCTGTGCGAGGGGAGCTCTTCCGATGCTGCTGAATACAAATGGCAGCCCCGTGCCGACGCTTCTGCTTTCACCGCCGGGCGCAGGGAAAACCACGCTTTTAAGAGATGCCGCGCGCCTGCTATCGGATGGCGGCACGGGATGGCGGGGCTATAAGGTCGCACTTGCAGACGAGCGTGGAGAGCTTGCCGGCGCAAGCGGCGGAACTCCCTTGCTGGACGTGGGCTTACGCACGGACGTAATGGACGGCTGCCCGAAAGCGGAGGCAATGGAGCGGATGCTCAGAAGCATGTCGCCGGAAATTATTGTGACGGATGAGCTCGGCAGTGCAGCGGATGCGGAAGCCGTGTGCCGCGCTGCCGCAGGCGGCGTCTGCGTGCTTGCATCCGCACATGCGGGGAGCATCGCCGATGCGGCGCGCAAGCCCTATCTTGCCCAGCTGCTGAACAACGGCAGCTTTCATCAGGTGCTTGTGCTTGAAAGGAATGGGCGCGACGTGAAGCTCCGGACATATGCTTGCGGGGAGGCGGCAATATGAGCGCACTGCTGGCAGCTGTTTTGTTTTGTGCATGTGTGTTCCTTGGAAACGGGAAAGCGCGCGTGCTCCGGGTACGCAGGCAAACGCTTACGGCAATGGAAGATGATATTCGCCGCCTTGCTGAAAGGATGGAACTACGCCCTGCGCCGATTGCGGTCCTTATTATGCAGTTCGCGCCGCGTACGGAGGCGTTTTGGGAGATTTTTGGCGAAAAACTTGGGGGAGAGGCACCCATAACAGAGTTGTGGAAGGAAGCTATGGAGGAAGCGGAAAAAATGCATAACGGGTTTGAAACGCTTTCGCCGGAGGAAACTGCTGTTCTTGTAGATTTTGGCCTTGGACTTGACGGAATTGGCCTTGCGGCACAGAGCGCCAATGCGCAAAACGCATGCAAGCGGCTCAACCAGCGCATTGCGGCGCTCGAAGCGGAACTTTCCAAAAAAGGGAAGCTTTTTGAATCGCTCGGTGTGCTTGCAGGACTTTCGCTGGCGCTCCTTGTTATTTAAATTTAAACGCGCTTGCATGCCATTCCGAAGGGGTGTGTTATATGGGGATTGAAATCATATTTAAAATCGCAGGCATCGGCATCCTGATTGCGATCATATGCCAACTTCTGAAGCAGACGGGGCGTGACGATATGGCGATGCTTGCTGCGCTTGCAGGGCTTATTATTACGCTGATGATGGTGATTGACCTGATCGGAACGCTGTTTGACAGCGTAAAGCAGATATTCCAGCTTTATTAGGAGAAAGGTGGCTTTGTATGACGGTTTTTAAAGTGATCGGCATCGCGCTCACGGCGGTAGCTGCCGCTCTGGTGCTGCGCGCTTATCGGCCGGAACTTGGGCTGCAGATCGCTGTTGCCGCCGGCGTGCTGATCCTCGTTTTGACGCTGGATGAGCTTGCGGCCATGTCTGGTTTCCTCAGAGAGGTTCTAGGACGGTATCAAATTGATACCGCATATCTTACGGTTATGCTTAAGGTGATCGGCGTTGCATATCTCGCACAGTTTGCGTCCGACCTTTGCCGGGATGCGGGAGAAGGTGCGGTGGCGGGAAAAGTGGAGCTCGCGGGGCGTGTGCTGATCCTTGCGCTCTGCCTGCCGGTACTTGCGGCGATCCTTGAATTGATTGGCAGTATCCTTTCCACCTATGCGGCGATATAGACTCAAATTCCTGCTTTTCGGGATGCTGTGCATCCTGATTCCGACCGCCGTGTGCGCGGAGGAGTTACCGCAGGAAAGCGCAGACCAGCTTGCGGCATATGACCTTGGAGCGTGGGAGACATACTATCAAACTTTGCCGGAAAGCGTTCGGAAAATATGGGATGGGGCGAATTTGACGTCGGTTGTGGAACATATTGCGGGTGGAAATGGAATTACCTACGATACCGTTCTTACAGCGTTTCAGGATATCGTGCTGTATGCGTTACGGGAAAGTATGGGGGCATATGCATCGCTCCTCGGTGTGGCGCTTATTTCCTGCGTGGCGGAGATCCTGTGCGGTGGCCGGGAAGGGATCGGAGAGACGGTCGGTATCCTTTGCTTCGGCATGAGCGCGGCAGCCGTATCATATGCATTGATGCGGCAGGTTGCACTTGCAAGTGCGACGATTGACGCGTTGACAGCGTTTACTGAAATCGCAGCGCCAGTGCTCTCATTTTCGCTCGCGGCCGTAGGCAGTGTAACGCTTAGCGGCGCGATACAGCCCATGATGGCATTTTTAAGCGTTACGATCACAGGCTTTTTTAAAAGCGTCATCCTGCCGCTTACAGTGGCGGGGGGGGCAGCGGTAATCGTGGGGGGCCTCACACAGCGGATGGGGCTTGCGCAGCTCCATAAGTTCATTAAATCCGCTGTAAAGTGGCTTACGGGGGCGGTGTCCACAATATATTTCGGCATCGTTGCATTGCAAGGGCTGAGCATGGGCGGTTCAGACAGCCTTGCCCTGCGTGCGGCAAAATATACGCTTGACAAGAGTGTGCCCATCGTTGGGGGTATAGCGTCCGGAACGCTGGAAACAGTGTTGGGAAGCGCAGTTCTGATCAAAAATGCCGTAGGGGCTGCGGTAATGCTGACTGTGGTTGGAGTTGCAATCTCTCCGTTATTGCAAATCGCCTGCGCAGGGCTTGCCTGCAAGGCGATGGCGGCGCTTTGCGCACCGTTGGGCGGAGATGGCCGTATTCCAAAACTTCTCGGGGATCTTTCGGATGTTTACAATAACCTTTTCGCTGCGGTGACAGCCGTTGCTTTAATGTTTATTATCTCTGCGGGGCTTGTGATGGCAGTGGGAAACGCAGCATAGCACAGGAGAGGCGGATGGAGTGGATTTACTCATTTATGGAGCGGCTTGCAGCGCTCGCGGTGATTGGGTTTACAGGAGAAGCACTGCTGCCGCGCGGCGGTTTGCGCAGCAGTGCAAAGCGAGCGCTGTCCTTGCTTCTGCTGCTTTATGCTGCGGAGCCAATTTTGAAGCTGCTGGAGAAGGGATAGAAAGCGCGATTGGAGAGAAAGGGGCTGGAATGTATGGCAAAGCAGGGCGGACTCGGGTTTGGCAAGCTGCTCGCAGGGCTTACAGAACGCATGAAAAAGGATAAGCGCTTTGAGCTTTGCGTTTACGGCGCGCTGGTACTTGCCGGCATTCTCATTTATGCTGTGACATCGTTTCCGAAAAACAGTGTTGTGGAGCCGGTTTCACTGGAAGAGCCGGACAGTGTATATTCCAGTGAACGGGAAACGGAAGAACGGCTGAAAAACGTGCTTTCCTGCATTCGTGGCGCGGGGGAGGTCGAGGTTATGATCACTTACGACACCGGTGCGCAGATCATACCCGCAATGAGCACGGATACACAAACTGGGATTACGCAAAGCTCAGGTACGGGAACGGAATCCGTTACGGAGAACCGGACGGAATCATCGCGCCCGGCGACCGTATCGCAGACGGGAGGAAACGAAGCAATCGTGCTTACGGAAAAGCAACCCGTAGTACGCGGTGTAATCGTGATTGCAGAGGGTGCAGCTGACATTACGGTTCGGATGAATCTGCAAAACGCGGTGCGGACGGTGCTTGGCGTAGACCTGTCCTGCATCGATGTGTTTGAAATGAAGGCAATTGAAAAGGGGGAATAGAGCATGAAACTGGAAGGCAAAAAGCAAAAGTACATCCTGATCGGTGGGCTCGCATTGCTGTTGGCTGGCGTCGTATACTGGAATTACAGCCTGAACGCCGGAAAGGAGACAGAAGGAGTTGGAACCGCTGCGCAGGGAGGCGGGGAATCGTTCCATATTGAAAGTATGAGTGGAGATACCTTGGAAACATCGGCGGCCGGAGAGGACTATTTTGAATCATTCCGAACGGAGCGAGAGAGTGTACGGGAGCTTGAGATTGGTTATCTTGACGAAATTATCGCAACCTCGGCTTCGGATGCGGAGACCCTTGCCGATGCACAGGCACAAAAGCTTGCGCTCGTGAATAACATGGAAACGGAATTTACCATTGAAAGCCTGATTCGTGCAAAAGGGTTCGCCGACGCCGCCGTTACGTTCCATGGCGGTTCGGTGAATGTAATCGTGGATTGCGAAACGCTCAGCGATGAGCAAGTCGCACAAATTCTCGATATTGTGCAGCGCGAAACTGGGGAATCGGCGGAAAACGTTAAGGTTATCCCCGGGGCGCAATGAAGGCCGAAAAGAAAATCTTCTGTGAACTCAGAAGCTTTCCGGCATCAGAGCTATGCACCAATAGAAAAATCTGTTATAATATTTCCAAATTCAAAAGGAGGTAGTGCACATGACCCCGGATAACGAGATCACCACTGAAGTAAATGCGACCCAAGGCGGGAAGATCATTTTTGCGCCTGATGTGATCGCAACCATTGCAAGCTTTGCGGCTGCAGAAGTCGAAGGCGTGGTGGGCATGGCCGGCGGCGTCGTCGAAGGCATTACCGGGATGCTGAACGCGAAAAAAAGCATGACCAAAGGCATTAAGGTCGAGGTTGGAGAGGAAGAGGTCGCTGTAGATTTGAGCGTGATCATTCGCTACGGTTACAAGCTTCATGAGGTTTGCACCAAGATCCAGACCGGCATTAAGAATGCGATTGAAACCATGACCGGACTTCGCGTCGTGCAGGTGAACGTGTTCGTGCAGTCCATCAACTTCGACAAGCCGGAGCCCAAAACAAAACCGGCCGAAATCCAGCCTGCCGAATAAGCGGCATACATGCCTAAAAAGCGCCGCCGGCTATGCTGGCGGCGCCTGAAACACCAAAGGAGAATCGCGTTATGAAGTTTAGTTGGTTCGACAAGCTTCTGCTTGTTGTTGTGTTGCTTTTGGTGATTGCACTTGCTGCGCTTTGCATTGGCATTGCGATGTCATTCGTGACGGCAGATATGGTCGCACATGTAACGGGTATCGTTACAAACGGCATGACTGAAAACAGGCTTATCATGGGCGGTATTGGCCTTGTGCTGCTGATTCTTGCCTTCCGGCTCTTTATTGCAATGGGCAATCGAAAGCAGGAACAGCCGGCAGCCGCACCGAGAGCGACATCTGCCCTCATCCTTTCCGGTGATAACGGTTCGGCCTTCATCACCCTTGCGGCGGTAGACAGTATGGTACAGCGGCATTGCAGGGCGAACCCAAAGGTTAAAGAGTGTGAAAGCAGCGTCACCGCCATTGAAAACACTGCGGTTGCAATTGCCCTTAAACTGGTCGTCTCCAATGAGACGGTGCTTCCCGAATTTACAAAGGCCCTGCAGGATTCGCTCAAAGAGTACATTGAGATGTACTGCGGCATCACCGTTCGGGATGTGGACGTTTTGATCGTAAGTGCACCGGCACCTGCAAAGCAGCCGCGCGTAATGTGAGGTGCATGATATGAATGATTTCTTTGCCTTTTGCAGGCTGTATAAGTGGCGCATCATCAGCGTGTGCTTTGGCATTTTGTTTACGATCCTGATTTTTACAATCGGGTTTTGGCGCACGCTTCTGCTGTTCGCTATCGTGGGCATCGCTTACTTTATCGGCACGCTTTTGGACGAAGGAGGCCGCACCCGTGTGAAGGATTTTTTTGCGGGGCTGTTTCAACGGAAAAATAACGGCTGAAATGCCGATACCCATGGAAGGACGAAAGAGAATATGAGCAGGAAGACAGCGCGCGAGGTCGCAATGAAACTCGCGTTTGCTCGTTTGTTTGGGGGAGAAGATACCTATGACGCGGTATTGGACAAGTCGGGTATCACGGAAACGCTGACCGAAGAAGACGTGGCCTTTTCCGATGCAGTGCTTTCTGGGATTGAAACGCATCAGGAAGAGATTGACCCGTTGATCAGTGAACTTGCCATCGGTTGGAGCATTGAACGTATGCCGCGGGTAGACCTTTCGATTCTTCGCGTTGCGATTTATGAAATGATGTACCGCAGGGATATCCCGTACAGCGTTTCCATCAATGAAGCGGTTGAACTCGCAAAGCGGTTTGGAGGGGAACGATCCTCCGCTTACATCAACGGTATGCTCGGAACGCTTGCCAAACGGCTTGAAGCGGAAAACGGGGAACAGCAGTAATGTGCGCATATGTCGGCGTGGATACAAGCTGTTATACCACGTCCGTTGCCTGCGTGGATGAATGCGGCATCGTTTCAGATCTGCGGACGGTGCTTTCGGTTAAACAGGGAGAACGAGGCCTTCGCCAAAGCGATGGCCTGTTTCAGCATATCCGGAATTTGGAAAGACTTGTGCCGGAGATGTTTGAAAAGCTGGACGTTGGTGCTGTGCGCGGTGTATGTGTAAGCGCTCGGCCAAGGCCAAATGAGGATTCTTATATGCCGGTGTTCCTTGCCGGGAAAGCTTGCGCAGCATCCATGGCCGCCGCACTCCGTGTACCGCTTTTGGCTGCATCCCATCAGGAAGGACATGTTCGCGCCGCGCTGTATGGCAATGAATTTTTGATGGGACAGCCCTTTTTGGGCATGCATATTTCAGGCGGAACGACGGAAGTTTTTTTGGTGGACGAAGCGTTTCATATAACGCTGCTGTCAGGTACGGAAGATTTGCATGCCGGACAGTTTGTAGATCGGATCGGCGTTGCCATGGGACTTCGGTTTCCGTGCGGGAAGCAGCTTGAAGCGCTTGCCGGCGAATTTGACCCTGCAACAGGAGGGGTGAAGCTTCCGGCGATTGTGCGCAACGGGGTATGCTCGTTTTCCGGGGTGGAGACACGTGCGCAGGCGCTCATTGGCGATGGAATCAAGCATGGTGAAATTGCGTATGCTGCATATGACTGCATGGCGCGCACCTTTGGAAAGATGCTGCTTTATGCGATGGACAAAACAGGCATCCGGCGCGCACTTCTCGCGGGGGGAGTGGCGTCAAGCCCGCTTCTGCGCGCTCTGCTGCGGGAACGGGTTCGAAAGCAGAAAACGGAAGCTGAGATTTTTTTCGGGGAAAGCGCGCTTTCTTCCGACAATGCGGTCGGCACAGCATTGTTGTGCAAAGACAGGCTTACCGCATCACCGGAGGGGGGAACCACAAGATGCAAAGCGGATATGTTCTGACCGTAACCCAATTAAACGAGTATGTTGCGGGCTTGCTGCAGCGAGATGTGCTTTTGCGCAGCCTTTCCGTGCGCGGGGAGGTCAGCGGCTTGAAGCGCCACAGCTCGGGGCATGTGTATTTTACGCTTAAGGATGGCGGTGCGCTTGTGCGCTGCGTGATGTTCCGGCAGGACGCAATGCAGTGCGGCGTGGCCTTTTCCGATGGAATGGAAATCGTGGCCCAAGGGCATGCTGCGCTTTATGCGCGTGACGGACAGTATCAGTTTTATGTGAAAACGGTGACAGGGGAAGGGGAAGGAGAGCTTTACCGGCGCTTCTTGATGATGAAAACGCGGCTACAGGCGCGGGGGTGGTTTGATGAAGCGCATAAAAAGCCGATTCCGGCTCTGCCACACTGCGTTGGAATCGTGACCTCGCAGAGTGGTGCCGCTGTACGCGATGTAATCAGCGTTGCACGGCGCAGGTTTCCGGCAATGAATCTATTGCTTTGCCCTGTAGCTGTGCAGGGAATGGGCGCTGCAGAGGAAATTGCAGCAGGAATTCGGCTGATGAACCGTCTGAAACGCGCCGATGTGCTGATCGTCGGCCGTGGAGGCGGCAGTTTGGAGGACCTTTGGGCGTTTAACGAGGAAACTGTTGCAGAGGCAATTTACGAAAGCGAAATCCCCATTGTGAGCGCAGTGGGGCATGAAACCGATTTTTCCATTGCGGATTTTGTTGCGGATCTTCGTGCGCCTACCCCCTCTGCCGCGGCAGAGCTTTGTGTGCCCGAGTATGACATGCTGCTTTCTACGTTGGATGGAATGCGTGAAACGTTGCTTTGCGCTGCACGAACGGGCCTTTTAAGGCGCAGAGAACGGGTGAATGCTATCGTAGAAAGTGGAGCTTTTGCTGCGCCGCGCCATGCGCTTGCAGATGCCCGGCATACTGTTCTGGATGCCGGACGACGCTTGGATGTTGCTGCGCAGGCCTCATTGGCTGCAGCCGCCCGCATGTGCAGCACGCTTTCAGGCAAGTTGGAAGCACTCTCTCCCTCGCATACGCTTTCGCGCGGCTTTGCACTTGTGCGCAGAAAGGATGGGGCGTATTGTGGTTCGGTGGAACGGCTTTCGCCGGATGATTCGGTGACAATCATTTTTCATGACGGCGCTGCCGGCGCTACCGTGAATACGATAGAAAAGGAACAGAGAAGAAATGGCGAAAAGAAAGCAGAACTTTGAAGATGCAATGCGGAGGCTGGAGGAAATCGTAAGCGCGCTTTCCGATGGGAATTTGCCGCTTGACGACATGATGAAACTCTATGAGGAAGGGCGTGCGCTTTCCCGGACGTGCCTTGCACAATTGGAGGCATATGAAGGCCGCCTGGAAGCCGTTGAACCGGTGGGCGGCGAAATGAACGCGGAGGAAGAATGATAAATCTGGAACAAATCACAGCTGTGCTTGAAGCATATATGCGTAGGGAAGATCTTCCCACTGCGCTGTGCGAAGCGATGAAATACAGCCTCCTTGCAGGCGGTAAACGGCTCCGTCCTATGCTTTGCCTTTACGCATGTGAAATGGTGGGAGGAAACATGGAGGCGGCGCTGCCGCTTGCCGCTGCTTTGGAAATGATCCACACATATTCGCTGATTCATGATGACTTGCCCTGCATGGATGACGATGACTTCCGCCGCGGAAGGCCGTCAAACCACAAGGTATTCGGCGAAGCAAATGCCTTGCTTGCAGGGGATGCGCTTTTAACTTATGCGTTTGAGGTGATCCTTTCGGAAGGGCCGAGGCATATCGAAAAAGCTCCCCGCTATTATGAGGCGGCGACTGAAATTGCGCATGGTGCGGGCGTGTCCGGAATGGTTGCTGGGCAGTGGGCCGATCTTGCAAATGAAAAGACCCCCTGCGCAGATGCAGAAACGCTCACGTATATTCATACCCGAAAAACAGGAGCGCTTATTACGGCGGCCGTTGTGGCCGGAGGCATAGCCGGCAATGCGGATCCGGAATCAGTTGGAGCACTGAGAAGGTTTGGAGCGCATTATGGCGTTTTGTTTCAGATTACAGACGACCTGCTGGATGTGCTGGGAGATTCCAAGACAGTGGGGAAAACGCTCGGCAAGGACGCAGCGCATCAAAAATTGACGTATCCATCGCTCTACGGCATTGAAACTGCAAAGCGCATGGCACAGGAGGAGGCCCGGTTTGCAAAGGAGGCGTTGGGGCAATTTGGAGACCGCGCAACATGGTTCCTGACGCTTACGGATCAAACGCTTACACGAACTTTCTAATTAAAAATGCCTGCCTGCTTTTGCGGATTTATGCATTTTTATTGGGGCTTTACCCTTGTATGCACGACGGCGAAGTGGTATAATACCCTCCGCGTTTGTGCATGGAAAGGCGGAACGGCATGAAAGAGACCCCGCTTTTGGATTCAATCCATTCCATAGATGACTTTAAGCGTATCAAAGAACAGCAACTGCCGCAACTTGCAGAAGAGATACGCTCTTTTCTTGTAGAACGGGTTTCACATACAGGCGGGCACCTTGCATCAAATCTTGGCGTTGTGGAGCTGACGATCGCTTTACATCGGGTATTCAATTCTCCGGTTGATAAAATTTTGTTTGATGTAGGACATCAGGCATATGTGCATAAAATTCTGACCGGCCGTGCGGCTGAATTTGACGGACTCCGGCAAAAAAACGGCATCAGTGGGTTCCCAAAACGTTCGGAAAGCCCGCATGATGCATTTGGCACAGGTCACGCCAGCACTGCTGTTTCCGCTGCGCTTGGCATTTTACGCGCAGAGCAGATGTTAGGCGGATGTGGAAGCGTTGTCGCCGTATTGGGGGATGGCGCGCTGACCGGCGGGCTTTGTTTCGAGGGGCTGAATGACGCGGGACAGAGCAAGCAACCGCTGATTGTGGTGCTGAATGACAACGACATGTCCATTTCCCATAATGTTGGCGCGGTAAACAGGCATTTAAACCGCATGCGCACCAGCCGCTCTTACCAGCGGTTTAAGCACAACACCGCAGAGTTCCTGCAAAGGCTTCCTAAAGTGGGCGTTCGGCTGTTCGGAAATGCACTGCGCCTCAAAAACAGGATCAAGTATTTTCTCATTCCAAACGTTTTGTTTGAGGAAATGGGATTTACTTATCTTGGCCCTGTGGATGGACATGACCTTATGGCGCTTACGGAGGTGCTGGCTCGGGCAAAGCAGCTTGACTGTCCGGTTATGATTCATGCCGTCACCAAAAAAGGAAAAGGATATGCACTTGCGGAGCAAAATCCGGAGAAATTCCATGGAATTGGAAAATTTGATGTAAATACGGGTGCGGTGAACGGAAATAAGCGGGAAAGCAATTCTTCCGTATTTGCGCGGGCGCTGTGCGCTTTTGCGCGTGCGGATTCCAGAATTGTCGCCATAACGGCCGCGATGCCGCAGGGAACGGGGCTTGACCGCTTTGCATCGGAATTCCCGGATCGCTTTTTTGATGTTGGCATTGCGGAAGAACATGCGGTTACTATGGCTGCCGGCATGGCGGCAGCGGGGGCCAGGCCTGTCGTTGCGATCTATTCCACTTTCCTGCAGCGCGCATATGACGAAATCCTTCATGACGTTTGCTTGCAGGGCCTTCCCGTTGTGTTTGCGGTAGACCGTGCCGGGCTTGTTGGGGAGGATGGCGAAACGCATCAAGGGGTGTATGATATCGCCTTTTTGCGTACGCTGCCGGGAATGACGCTTCTTTCCCCGGCATCTCAGGAAGAGCTTTCCGAGATGCTTCAGCTCGCGCTTATGCAAAGCGGGCCGGTTGCCATTCGATATAACCGGGGCGCATTGCCTTCCCATCCTTTGACGAAGCCTGTCAAAGTAGGAGAGTGGGAGGAGGTTTTGCATTTTGCGGAAAAACAGTTGGTGGTCATCGCAACCGGACGGTTGCTCAGCGCCGCGCTTAAAGCAAGCGATGGGCTGCCTGTCGGCCTTGTGAACGCGCGCAGCATAAAGCCAATGGATGATACCATGCTTGCACGCATCGCAGAACATGGTGCGCCGGTCATTACCGTGGAGGATGGCATAGTGGCCGGTGGCTTCGGCGAAGCTGTGCAGGCGGCAATCGGCCATGTGGTGCGTGTATCTCCGTGCGGGGTTGGGGAAGCGCCGGTGCGGCATGCTTCCGTTGCAGAACAAGACGCTGTTTCCGGAATCTCTGCGGATGAGATCCGCAAAAAAATAATGATTTATTTGGAGCGTGCGAAATGAAAGGAACGCGGGCGGACATCAGGCTGGTGGAGCTCGGCCTGGCTGAAAGCAGGGAAAAGGCACGCTCGCTTATCATGAGCGGAGCGGTGAGCCTTTCGGGCATGCGCGTTGATAAACCGGGCGATAATGTACCGCCCGATTGTGTGCTTGCCATAAAGGAGAACCCGGTTCCTTTTGTGAGCCGCGGAGGGCTGAAGCTCGATAAACCCGTGCGCAAGTTTGGCTTGTGCCTTGCAGGCACTGTTGCGCTCGATATTGGCGCATCTACAGGCGGCTTTACGGATTGCATGCTGCAAAACGGCGCGCGCAAGGTTTATGCGATTGATGTCGGATATGGCCAGCTGGATTGGCGTTTGCGCAACGATGCACGCGTTGTTGTGATGGAGCGTACAAATGCGCGGTATATGGAGCCCGGTTGGTTTGCAGAGCAACCTGATTTCGCTTCAATGGATGTTTCCTTTATTTCAATACGCCTGATCCTTCCGCAGGTGTTTCTTTGCCTCCGGGAAGGGGCACATGCGGTAGTTTTGGTAAAGCCCCAGTTTGAGGCAGGGCGTGCTAAAGTCGGCAAGAATGGCGTGGTGCGAGACAAACAAACCCATTGCGAAGTGCTTGTGGGTGCGGCGAAATTTGCTGTGCAAACAGGGTTTCATCTGCTGCATATCGATTATTCGCCTATCACTGGGCCAAAGGGAAACATTGAATTCCTGCTTGTCCTGGAAAAACCACAGGGTGAGGATGGCCGCGCGGATGTGGAGCTGTCCACGGCGGTCGAAAAAACGGTGGAAGAAGCACATTCTGGGCTGAAATATGTTTAAAAATTTAAAAAATTCCTTGAAAATCAATATGCAGGATATTATAATACTTATACAGACGGGAGATTGACATGCACAGTATGACCTTCGGCTTCTTTACGAATCCGCAGAAGCAGAGCGCGGTAGACGGCCTTTTGGCCGGATTATCAACGGCACTTTCGTTGGGATATACCTGTTGTGTGGACGCTCCGCTGCTTCCTTTGATTCATAACTCGCTTCCTACGATCGATCAAAAAACACCGGATTTCATCCTCGCTTTCGGCGGAGATGGAACGATTCTGCGCGCGGCATCCAAAGCATCGGAACTTAAAGTGCCGATCTTGGGGATTAATCTGGGCCGAGTGGGCTTTTTAAGCGAAATCACGCCGGAACAGTTTGAGACTGCGATCACCAGGCTTGCACGGAGCGAATATTCTCTGGATCAGCGTATGATGTTTGCCTGCCGCGTCAATGGAGGAACACCGCATTATTGTTTGAATGAAACGCTTTTGTATAAGCGCGCGTTTTCCGGGATTGTGGATATCAGCATGGAAATCAATGGAATGCAGGCGGGCTCTGTGCGATGCGATGGCATTATCGTCAGCACAACAACCGGTTCAACGGGGTATTCCATTTCTGCTGGTGGTCCTGTGATTTCGCCGGGGCTTGATGTGGCGATCATTACGCCGATCTGCCCACATACGCTCTCATTCCGGCCGATCATTGCATCCGCCGATGCGAAGATGCGCTTTTCCATGAACAGCGAGGGCTATATATCGCTTGACGGCATCTATACGGCGGAAATCAGCCGAGACGATGAGATCGTCGTTTACCGTTCGGAGCGGCATGTTGCTTTTGTAAAATTTGAAGAGCGGAACATTTACTCTCTGATCCGCAGCAAGCTATCGTAACATATACAACACAGGAGGAATGACTCAATGAAAGCGGCACGACATGCGATGATCCTGGATCTGATCGAAACCTTTAATATCGAGACGCAGGATGATTTGGCGATGCGCCTGAAAGATCGAGGAATCAACGTAACGCAGGCAACCGTATCGCGCGACATTAAGGAACTGCGCCTGATTAAGGTGCTCGCCGAGGATGGTGGCTATAAATATGCCACCGTGGATAAGGCCGAGGCGGGCCTGAAGGAGCGGTTTATCCGTATTTTTTCTAATTCAGTCGTATCGATTGCAAGTACATCCAACCTCATCATCATTAAGACGATCTCTGGTACCGGAAACGCTGCTGCAGAGGCCATTGATTCGATGCGGTGGAATGAGGTTGCAGGTACGCTCGCGGGCGATAATACGATTTTCGTTGCGATCAAGGACATAAAAAGCGTGCCGGAACTCGTGAAGCGCTTTAACGCTATGCTCAAACAATAAATATGCTGCTATGCTGCAAAGACTCTTTATCGAAAACGTTGCTCTGATTGAGCGACTTGACATTGAATTTCACGCGGGATTCAATGTGCTTTCCGGCGAAACGGGTGCGGGAAAGTCAATTATTATCGACGCTGTGAACTTCGTGCTTGGAGAGCGTGCCAGCAGGGAGCTTATTCGGCATGGCGCGCAAAAAACCAAGGTTGAGGCGGTTTTCGATATTGCAGATTGCGGCGGAACGAAAGCGGTTTTAGCGGAGCAGGGGATCGATTGCGAGGACGACACGCTGTTGCTTTCACGTGAGCTTTCCGTTGCGGGAAAAAACCTTTGCCGCGTGAACGGCATCCTTACGAGCGTTACAATTCTGAAAGCAGTTTCGGATACATTGGTTGACATCCATGGCCAACACGAGCATCAGTCCCTGCTTGCGCCGGAAAACCATATTGCTTTTTTAGATGCATATGCGCATGCGGAAATCCTGCCCATACGCAACGAACTCAATCGAATTTACGGCGAATTTGCGGCGTTGCGCCGGGAGCGCCTTTCCGGTTTTGGTTCGGTTGCTGAGCGCGAACGGCAGATCGATATTCTGAAATATCAGATCAATGAAATCAGTGCTGCGGGAATCGAAACAGACGAAGAGGACGCGCTTCAGGCAGAGAAAACGCTTCTTGTAAATGCCGAAAGGATCATGCTTGCGGTGGAAACAGCGTACGAACAGCTTAACGGCGAGGGCAGCAGCGCAACCGCCGCAGTGGACGCTGCACGGCACAACATGGAAAGTATTTCAGGCTATGCAAAGGAGTACGCGGAGGCGGCACAAAAGCTGGCCGACGCATACTATGCGTTGGAGGATGTCGGCTATGCACTGCGGGACATGAAAGGCGGGCTGGAATTTGATCCGCAGCGGCTTGACCAAATCGAAATGAGGCTTGAAACGCTCTCCGACCTAAAACGGAAGTACGGCGGCACGATTGCAGAGGTATTCGCCTTTGAGCAGGAGGCGCAAGAAAAATTGGACGCCCTTCTGCAGGCTGACGCACGCGCCGCAAAGTTGGATGAAAAGCTGGCAGAGGCAAAAAAACGCTATTTTTCGTTGGCACAACGCTTGACTGCGCTGCGCGAGGCGGCTGCAGAGCGGCTCTCTGGCGATGTCCTTTCACAGCTACGCGCACTTGGCATGGAAAAAGCGGCTTTTCGCGTGGCGTTCGCCGCACCTCAGGATAACGGTGAACCACAGGAGAACGGAATGGATGCGCTGGAGTTTCTGCTCAGCGCGAACCCCGGAGAACCGCTTAAGCCTTTGGCAAAGGTTGCATCGGGTGGTGAACTTTCCAGGATTATGCTTGGCTTTAAGGCGATTTTTGCCGATAACGATCGTATTGGAACGCTGATTTTTGACGAAATCGATACCGGGATCAGCGGCCGCATTGCAGGCACTGTCGGTGAGAAAATGGTTGGCATTGCCGGGGCACATCAGGTGATCTGCGTTACGCATTTACCGCAAATTGCGGCGCTTGCGGACGTACATTACCTTGTAGAAAAGACGGATGACGGTATGGCTACGCACGTTGCGGTGCGCTTGCTGGATCTTGATGGAAAATATCGGAGGATTGCCCAAATGATGGATGGAAGCAGTGATTCTCCGCTTGCACTTGAGCATGCAAAAACCCTTGTAGATAAAGCGGAAAAAGCGAAAAAGATACGCCGGGGAAACTGATTTTCTGGCTTGTATCTCCAAGTATAGCACGGCAACTTCATGCAAAGCATAAACACTGCGGTCAGGTAGGCTGCAGTGTTTTTGATTGAGGTGGAGCATGAAGCGGAACGTATTGCACGCAATGGCAAAAATTTTTGGGAGCATCGCCTGTGCGGTGCTTTTGCTCGTTAATTTAAGCCCTACAGTGCGAGAGGTGCGCGATCTCCCTTCTAACATATATATCGACGGCAATAAGGGCTGGGAGCAACTCACAGCAATCGGCGGCGCATTTACGCTTGCGGATGAAACGGGGAGCGAAGTCGGCAGCAACCTGTCTGAAATTCTGGCGGAAAAACCCAGGTTTCAAGAGGGAAACTATGTTGTAAAGCTCTTGGGGATTCCCGTGAAACGAGTGAGCGTACATGTTCGGGAAACCGTATATGTAATGCCGGGCGGTTGCTCGGTCGGCGTAAGCATGTACACAAAAGGCGTGCTCATTGTGGGCCTCGGCAGCATTGATACGGCGGAAGGGCGCGTTTCACCTGCGGCAGCTGCCGGCCTGCGCGCCGGGGATGTGCTTATCAGCATTGATGGAGTAGAGGTGGAAGGAGCAGCCCACATGGCGGAGCTTTGTGGCGCACATGAAGGAAGCGCGCTCACGGCAACGGTTTTGCGCGGTGGAGAAACGTTGACTTTTTCCGTGACTCCCGCAGTTGACCTTACAGACGGTGTGCGGCGCATTGGCATGTGGGTGCGTGAGAGCACAGCAGGAATCGGAACATTGTCATTTTATGTGATGAGCAGCCTCCGCTATGGAGCGCTTGGCCATGCAGTAACGGATGCAGATACTGGAGAGAGGCTTCTCGTCAAGAGCGGAGAGATTATTCGGGCAAGCATTATTGGCGTTGCGTTGGGTGAACAGGGGGCGCCGGGAGAGATTCGCGGAACATTCAACGTTTTAAGCAAGCGCCTTGGCAATATAGAGAACAATACCGTATATGGCGTGTTTGGCACGTTGTATGAACCATTGCCGAACCCTTTATATCCAGAAGGAGTTCAGCTCGCATATCCGGATGAGTTGGAGGAGGGGCCGGCACAGATCCTTACTAGCGTGGATGCAGAAGGCGTAAAAGCATATGACTGCGAGATAATTAAACTGTACGCACAGGACGCGGCTGATACAAAAGGCATGGTCATCCGCGTTACAGATCCCGAATTGATTGAAAAGACCGGAGGAATTGTGCAGGGAATGAGCGGCAGCCCAATCCTGCAAAACGGAAAGCTGGCAGGGGCGATAACGCATGTCTTTATAAACGACCCGCTTAAGGGATATTGCGTGTATGCACTTTGGATGAAAGAAAACTGTAGCACCAGATAAATAAATTTCGTGTGATTGCTTAACGTTTGAATTTCTGCTATGCTAATAAAAAAGAAAAGCAGCTTAGGAGGGATGGGCTGAGCGAGGCAAAGGAATCATACTGTCTGTTTTGCAAATCCGGGCAGGAGAGCGAGCAGCAGGGTTATGAATAAACTGCGTGCAAGGGGATATAATCCTCTTGCGCCGTTTGTGATCCGTTGGGAACCCAGTGCGCAGGGCATAAAAAGGTCAGCCTGCCGGCTGTTGCCCGGCTATGTCTTTTTTGAAACTGCAGATATCCCGGACTGGAGCCAGCTCAACAGCGACGAAGAGGTGCTCCGAATCCTCCAATATGAGGACGGACAGTATGCCCTGCGGGGAAGCGATCTTGCTTTTGTGGCATGGCTGAAAAAATATGATGGAACCATAGAAATATCGCATGTTTTACAAGTTGGCAGCAAGGTGGAATTTCTTGATGGACCGTTAATAAGATATGGCAGGCACGTTACTAAGGTCAATAAAAACAGAAAACAAGTTCAAATCGTTTTGGGAGATGAGGGAACGCTGCTCCATTCAATTTGGTGCTCAATTGAATACGTTGAAGCCAATGCTGATGCGGAGTAATCTGGAATAGACGGCGCCGGCAGGCAGAGGTTTCAGAGTTTAAGAAAGATGTCGAGAAAGCGAAGAATAGTGGGAAATATGCAGGCGCGCGCAACGATGCTGTGAAGGAAGCGGATTTCTGTCGTATATGTGCATATTGTGTCGATAAACCATGTGAAGCACTTGCCAGAAATTGGATTTATGTAATAGAATAATTTCGGAAGATCCGGTGAGCCTGCTTTCCGATATCGCTTTTCGAGAGGGGAATTGTAAATCCATGGGCGAATATAATCTGCTGATTGTTGATGACAACCTGAGGCTATGCAACGCAATTGCAGAGCGCTTTTTGCAGGAGGGAAGATTTTCTGTCGATATTTGCAGCAGCGGCACGGAAGCTTTGGATTTTTTGAAGAAAAATGAGGCGGATGTTGCGCTTGTGGATATGCTTATGCCGGGAATGGACGGTGCGGAATTCATGATGCAATGCCGTGAGCAGAAACTGGGAGAGAACACAAAATTTATCGCACTTTCCTCGCTGACCAGCGAGGAGGTCGTCAAATTGACGCAATCACTCGGCATGGCATATTTTATTGCAATGCCTACGCCGCCCGAAAAGATATGCAGAACGGTCGTGCGGCTGCTCGGTATATTGCAGCAGGATACTGCAAACGGTCAACAGAAAAAGCCAGAGAAGCGCCGCGATTTTGATCGGGAGCGGACCATCTCGAACTATCTGCACATCATTGGCATCTCGCCGCATGTAAGCGGCTATGCTTTTTTGAAGGCAGCAATCGAGTACTGCGTTGAAAATTATGGTAGGCGTATTTGCGTTACGACGGAAGTTTATCCTGAGGTGGCGCGCGTCTGTAACTCCACGCCAAAGCGCGTGGAGCGCAATATCCGCACGGCAATCGACCGTGCATGGTTCCGCGGCGACATTGAAATGCAGCATAAGCTGTTCGGGTATACGGTTAACGACAATAAAGGCAGGCCAACAAACAAGGAATGCATTGCAATGTTAACAGACAGGATCGTGATGCGTCAAAAATACCGTTGATTCCAAACAAGGTTTTTGAATAACATGCCGCTCGTCCAAGTATATTGAAAGCATAGAACGGAGGGCGGTCATTTTTATGCCTAAAATAGAATCTTTAAAGCATACCCGGTTTTTCCGGATTTGTATGGAACATCCTTATGCAGTAGCATTCGGGTGTGGCTTTCTTGTACTGGGCATTGCAACGGGGGTCTCCACCTGTGCCATTCTGAAGCACGATAATCTCCTTACAGATTGCATGGAGCGGGCGGGACAGTCGTCTGTGCTTTTTCATGGCTTTTTCCGGATTGCTCTATTTAATTTAATGCTTTGCTGCGGTGTGCTGAGCGGAACTTTATTCCCATCGTTCGTTCCTTTTTCTTGCGCATGCCTTACGTTAAAGGGAGGTGCGATTGGGTTTGTGATGAAACAACTCCAAATTGAATATGCGTGGTGGGGTGTGGTGTATGGGCTGGCTGGTATTATTCTGCCGTCCTTTTGTATGCTGACAGGGCTTATCTTTTGTTTTGGGCAGGGGGTGTCTCAACTGCGTGGATCACAAAAAATGAGCAAAGGTTGGGAGCGCGCAGGCTTGCCTTCCTTGGAAGCCTGCGTTCGGTTGACGGCTTTTCTTACCGCGATGGGGATTCTGCTCGAAGGAGTCGCAGCGCAGGTGCTTTTGCGCTTGATAATTGTATGATACTGAGCAAAAATTGACGGGATGCGGTTGGGATGTTACAATAATTGTTAATGGAAAACCAAAGAGAAAGGAGCGCTTTGCTTCGCAAGGCATTATGATAAGCATGAAAAAACGGGTTGTTCTGATCGTTCTCGACAGCGTAGGCATCGGCGCACAGCCGGATGCAGCAGCGTTTGGGGATGCAGGAGCACATACGCTTGGCAATATTAATGAAAAAAGAAAGCTGCATATCCCCAACCTTATTTCGCTTGGGCTTGGAAACATCCAAAACGCACGCTTGCCGCAGACAGATGCGCCCAAAGCAGCCTTCGGCCGTTCTGCCGAAGTGACTTTTGCTAAGGATACGACCTGTGGGCATTGGGAAATGGCCGGCGTTATTATGGAGCGGCCGTTCCAAACGTATCCCAACGGATTCCCGAAGGAGCTTATTTCAGAGTTTGAACGAAAAATCGGCCGGGGAACTTTGGGAAACTGCGTCGCTTCCGGCACGGTCATCATTCAGCAGCTTGGGGATGAACATGTGCGCACCGGAAAACCGATCATCTATACTTCTGCGGACAGCGTATTCCAAATCGCCGCGCATGAGCAGGTGATCCCCCTTGCAGAACTGTATTCGATGTGTGAAACAGCGCGCGCGATGCTCGTTGGCGACAACCTTGTTGGCCGCGTGATTGCGCGGCCGTTCCTTGGAAGCAATGGCGCTTATACGCGCACCGAAAACCGGCGTGATTATGCTGTGGAACCCGTTGCAGAAACGATTTTGGACCGCTTTGCACAGCGCGGGCTTCAAACGGTGTCAATTGGGAAAATTGAAGACATATTTTGTCACCGCAACGTTGGGATTGCAGACCATACAAAAAACAATCATGACGGGATTGAAGCAACCCTCAAATATTTGCAGGGAGATGAGGGTTCGTTTATTTTTACGAATTTGGTGGATTTCGATATGCTTTACGGCCATCGCAACGATGTGGAAGGCTATGCGGAAGCGTTGGAATACTTTGATGCACGCTTGCCTGAACTGATCGCTGCGATGCGGGAGGGGGACCTGATGATCCTCACGGCGGACCATGGATGCGACCCAACGTATCCCGGCACGGATCATACGCGTGAATATATTCCGATCCTGGCGCTTGGCCCTGCTTGGAAAGGCGGTGCATCGCTTGGCACGCGCGCCACGTTTGCGGACATCGCTGCTACCGCAGTAGAGTACCTTACAGGCGAAATCTGGCACAATGGAACGTCCTTTTTGAATGAACTCCGCTGAAAAAGGCCCGCGCAAGAATCCACTGGCCTGAGAAAACTGAATTTGGTCATGAAATCTTTCCTGGATCAATATGCTTAAAGCAGAAGATCGCAGGAAAGGTTTGTTTTATGATGAAACGTTCTATGGTTCGGCGGATTACATCGTTGCTCCTCGCAATGCTGTGCGCCTTTTGCATGCAGACAGCGTTTGCGGAACCTGAAAACGCAGCGGTAGATCTTTCGCGCGCAAAGAGCGCCGCAGTAGCGGAAGCATCCTCGCTTTCCATCGTGCTTGCAAAGGAGGCAGATGCAAAGCTGGATGTGGCAGGCCTTGCGCGGCTGCCGGTTTTGTTGTATGTGTGTGAATCCATCGATGCCGGAATATTTGCACCGACGGCAACCGTCACTATAAGCGAAGCGGCAGCGGCCGTGCGGGGGCCAACTGCGTTCGTAGAGCCGTATGAACGCATCTCGGCGGAAGCACTTTTGAAAGCAGCCGTAATGATTCTTGCGGGGGATGCGATTCAGGCGCTTGCCGAGGCCTGTGCTGGAACAAGCGGTGCGGCCCTCGCTGCAGTAAACGCGCGCCTTTCATCGCTTTCAATCGAAGCAGAATGCATGTCCCTTTCTGGGGAGGGGACACGGCTTTCAGCCAATGATCTGCTCAAACTTGGCGGCGCCCTTGCAAAGTCGGGAACATTTTGCGCTTACAGTGCGAACTATATGGACGAGATCTTGCACGAGAAGGGCAATCGGACGGAGCTTGTAAACCCCAACCGCCTCATCCGCAATACCACAGGCTGCTTTGGCATTGCCACAGGGTCCTCTGCAGAGGCGGGATACTGCGGCCTGTTTGGCGTGCGCAGAGCAGAGACGGCATACCTTTGCGTTGTGACGGGCGCACCGGATTCGGCGGCGCGTTTTTCTATGGCGCAGGAGATGATCGAATATTGCTTTACCGCCTACAAAGCAACGGCTCTTGCACGTGCAGGCGAAGTACTTGTTGAGGCCATGCCGGTGCGAGGCGGGACGCTGGACACAGTGGATCTGGTTGCGGGAACTGACGCGGTGCTTCTTCTGCGGCAGGGGGAAACGTATGAGCGCGGCCTTTCGTTACCGGAAATTCTTACAGCGCCATTGCCTGCGAATCGTGCAGTTGGAAAGGCGTATTTTACCGGCCCAGATGGTACGGTCGTTGCCGAAATCGATCTGTTCCCCAAATCGGATGTTTCAGCCGCGACCTTGTGGGAACACGTTCGGCGCGTATTTGTTTATTGGCTTCATGCCTGAAGGCCGCGTCTTGCATCGTTGGCCGCTTTGCCGTATAATAAAAGATAACTCGCCGTCGGTGCGGGGAAAATATCATTTGAGGAGAGCGTGCCTTTGTTGTTTGATTTTGGCAGTACTAATTTGTCAACCATTCTCCTGGAGATGCTCTACCGCGTTCCTGGGATTATTGTTGCAATCTCGTTTCATGAATGTGCGCATGCGTATGCAGCCTATAAATGCGGCGATCCGACCGCACGTAACCTTGGCAGGATGACTTTGAACCCACTTGCACACTTTGACCCGATTGGCCTTGTAATGATGCTGTTGGTGCGTTTTGGATGGGCCAAGCCAGTGCCGATCAATACGCGTAACTTTAAAAACCCCCGGAAGGATGAGCTGATTGTATCCCTTGCAGGCGTAGCTACAAACCTGATTATTGCATTTTTAACTTTGGGTGTAATGTATGTATTGCAGGTTTTTACTACTGTGGACAGCGTGATCCTCGATAACATTCTGAGTTCCATGTTCTTCCTGAACTTGGCGTTTTTTGTGTTTAATCTGTTGCCTGTCCCCCCGCTGGATGGATACCATGTGCTCCAATGCATTCTGGGCCGCTTTACGCGCAGCGCCGCCGGTTTCAAGTTTTTCTATTATTTTGAGCGTTATAGCTTTGCCGTTTTGATTGCAGTTTTGTTCATTAATGCAAATACCGGTTTTATGAGCGCAATCGTGATGAAGCTTTGGGCTGGCATGGACGCAATCTATTCAGCCATTTTCAACCTGTTCCTGTGAGCGTTGAGCCATGGCATATGAAGTCCATCTCAGCCAGTTCGAAGGTCCGTTAGATTTATTGCTGCACCTGATCGAACAGGCAAAAGTCGATATAAAGGATATTTTCATTTCGGAAATCACCGCACAGTATCTCGCGCTGATGGGTGAGGTGGACGAGCTGGATATGGATACTGCAAGCGAGTTTCTCATCATGGCTGCAACGCTTGTATACATAAAGTCCCGTTCGCTTTTGCCCCGCCCGCCGCGGGAAGACCCAGAGGGAGAAGAGGATCCTGAGGCGGTTCTCGTCAGACAGCTGCGGGAATACAAGGCGTTTAAGGAGGCAGGCGCAAAGCTGGAAGCGTTGCAGAGCGAAATGGCGCGTGCCTATACTCGCCTGCCGGAAGAATTCGTTTTGCCGCCACAGGAATACAGCCTTGAAGAGGCAACAAGCGCGGAGCTGTACGAAGCCTTTTTTGCAGTGCTTAACCGTGAAACTCCGGAGCCGGCCGTCCCTTCTCCGCTGCATCAGGTCAAGGGGGACATATTTACGATCCGAAGGCAGCTGAAAAAGATTCGTTCTGTGCTTTCCGCACAGGGACGTGTGACCTTTGAGGCTCTTTTCGACGAAGCAAGTGAAAAACTTGAAAAAATCGTAACGTTTATGGCGCTGCTTGATATGATTATGCGAAATGAGATTACGCTCAGACAATCCATGCCGTATGGAACGATTACGATCATTGCGGCCAGTCTTCTGAGCAATGATGACGATGTGGAATATATGGATGAGCAGGAGTAATGACGCGCAAGCTGCATAGGAAGGAGAAAGTTGCTTTGCAATATGACGAGCGCTTCGGCGCAATCGAATGCATCCTTTTTGTATCTGGAGATCCTGTGCCGGTTATTCAGCTCCAGCGTGCGCTTGGATTGACGGATATCGAAATGCAGTCCACTCTGCAGTCAATGGACGAGCTGTACCGCCGGGAAGAACGCGGCATACAGCTCTACTTGACGGAGGAGACGGTTCAGCTTGTTTCCAACCGGAAATATACCGATCTTGTACTTACACTGCTGCAACCTGTTCAGTCACGCACCTTTTCGCAATCCATGTTGGAGACGCTCTCCATTATTGCTTACAGGCAGCCTGTAACGCGTGCTGATATTGAGGCGGTGCGCGGCGTGCGGTGTGAATATGCGGTAAGCCAGCTTTTGAAGCTTGGAATGATCCGCGAGCTTGGCAGGAAAGATGTTGTTGGACGGCCAATGCTGTTTGGAACAACGGATGCTTTCCTTCGACACTTTGGACTGCGTTCAATCAGCGAATTGCCTCGCTATGAGGCTTATGCTGAAGCCGGGTCAGGCGTGGAGAACACGGAGGCTGTTGAACAGGCGTAAAGGGGATGGCGATCAGAAAGAGAGGAAGGGCATTATGAAGGTATTTCGCGTTGCGCTTTTACAACTGCTGCCGGGAAGGACGCAGACGGAAAACCTTCAAATTGGGCTTGCGGCCTGCCGGAAAGCAAAGAAAGACGGCGCGGATATTGCACTGTTTCCGGAAATGTGGAATTGTGGCTACCATATTCCTGCGGATGTAAACCGCCTGAAGGGACAGGCGATTTCGGGAGAAGGCGAATTTGTGTCGGCGTTCGGAACGCTTGCTGCGGAGCTGGATATGGCAATTATGGTCACGTTTCTGGAACGCTTTGAACCGCTTCCGCGAAATACCGCAATTCTGTTCGACCGGCACGGCAAGCAAGTTATGACCTATGCCAAGGTGCACACCTGTGACTTCGGAGAGGAATGCAGATTGACCCCGGGAGATGACTTTTATGTGGCGGATTTAGATACGGCATCCGGGCCGGTCAAGGTTGGCGCAATGATCTGCTATGACAGGGAATTCCCGGAAAGCGCCAGAGTATTGATGCTCAAAGGGGCCGAGGTCGTCCTCGTCCCAAATGCTTGCCCGATGGAGATCAATCGCCTTTCCCAGCTGCGGGGCAGAGCATATGAGAATATGATGGGAATTGCCACCTGCAACTATCCATGTGGCCAGCCGGATTGCAATGGCCATTCTTCTGCCTTTGACGGTGTTGCTTATCTGCCGGAGGTGCCGGGATCAAGGGACACCTGCATTTTGGAAGCCGGCGGAAGCGAGGGCGTTTATTTAGCGGAATTCGATCTGGACATGCTGCGGGAATATCGCAAAACGGAAGTCCACGGAAATGCATATCGCCGGCCGGAAAAATATCATATGCTGGTTGAAAAACGGATTTGTGAACCGTTTATCCGTGCAGATTACAGGGGGTAAACTCCTGCTGCGTCATATTTTTCCGTGAAACGCAAACAATAGAAACCATATGCTCCGTCTGGAGGAAAGATATGGTTCTTTTTTTATGCATTTTTTCTGGAGTGCTGGCGTTGATTGTCTGCCTGCTGTGGCGCGTAAAGATACGCTTTTGCGCAGAGCTGAATGATACCCACCTCTATGCGCGGGCGAAGCTATGCCTTTTGTTTGGGCTCGTGAAAATTCCGATGCATATAGATACCAACATTATTGCACTTCTGCGCAAAAAGCAGAAAAAACCTAAAAAAGAAAAGCCAAAGCGAAAGCAGCTTCTTCATAAGCTGCTATGGAATTCGCGAAGGACGGGAACCTTGCGCCTTGCTGAGCTCAATTGCAAAGGGATAATCGGAGATGCAGGCGATGCGTTTTGCAGTGTAATGGCCGCTGGGGCGGTGCAGACTGCACTTGAACTTCTTCTGCGCACCTGCTTTCCATCGCACCAGGGGCGTATTGCTATTGCTCCGGTTTTTGACCGGCACGCAATATGGATTTATATGGAAGGCATATTGGAAATCCTTCCAACGCAGATTATAGGTGTTCTCATTAGAGTGAGAAAACAAGGAGGGACATAGTATGATGCATCCAATTGAAAACATTATGAAAAGCGCTATGGAAGAGATCAAAGAGATGGTGGATGTGAATACCATCATTGGAGATCCGATCCTGACAGGGAATGAGACGATGATTTTGCCCGTATCAAAAGTGAGCCTTGGCTTCCTGTCCGGCGGCGGCGAATACGGAATGGGAAACAAACCCGTGCGCAAATCGGGAACGGCGCTTGATGGAGAAACAGGCGGAGAAGAGAATGGACAAAGGTATCCGTTTGCGGGTACAGCGGTTGCAGGCATGAGCCTTACGCCTATGGCGTTCCTTTCTGTGAATGCCGGCTGTGTAAAGGTTTTGCCGGCACAGTATAAGAATAGCTGGGATCGTGTCATTGATCTATTGCCCGAAGCAGTCTGCGCTGTGGAGCGCATGGTTTGCGATGCTGCCCCGGCGACTTGCACACAGCAGGCACAATCGGAGAAAGCACAACAGCAGTGACGCTGGGAAACGGACGGAACAGGAGCACAGGAAGATGAAACAGTGGACGCAACGGATGACGGCCGTTCTGATAGCTGTGCTTGCGGCGTTTGCAGTGAGCAACGGCGCGCTTGCGGAGCCGGAGCGCGATACGGTGGAAGTGTCTGCGGGCGGCGCGGTGCTCATGGACGTGCGCACACACAAAGTGCTTTACGCGAAAACTGCGCATGAAAAACTGCCAATGGCAAGCACAACGAAAGTTATGACGGCGATCCTTGCGATTGAAACGGGAAAACTGGATACGCTTGTAACAATTCCCAAAGAAGCATATGGCGTTGAAGGCTCCAGCATGTACCTACGCCTTGGGGAAAAAATCAGCCTGCGTGATCTGGTCTATGGGCTTATGCTTATATCAGGCAACGATGCGGCGGTTGCAATCGCGGTACATGTGGGCGGCAGTGTTGCGGGATTTGCCGCGCTCATGAATGAAAAAGCACAGGCGCTCGGCGCGTTGAACACGCATTTCGTGACCCCGAACGGCTTGCATGACCCGGATCATTATACGACGGCATATGACCTTGCGCTTATCGCTTCCTATGCCATGCAGAACGGAACGTTTCGAGAAATCGTCGGAACGACATATTATCGAACGGAAACCGGTGAGATTACGAGAACGATTAAAAATAAGAATAAGCTCCTTTGGGAATATGAGGGGGGCAACGGAGTTAAAACGGGCTACACGATGGCCGCTGGAAAATGCCTTGTTTTTGCGGCAGAGCGTGAAGGAATGCAGCTTGTGGGTGTGCTGCTGAATTGCCCGGACATGTTCCCAACCGCAAAGCGTATTCTGGATTACGGGTTTACCGCCTACCAGCCTGAAACACTTGTTGCAGCAGGCGATGTCATTGCGCGCGTACGGGTGAGCGGCGGCAAAAAAAACGCCTTGGCGCTTGCGGCAAAACAGGATATAATTATTTTGGTGAAGGATGGCGCCGTAACAACGGTACGAACGGTTGTAAAAGTTGCCGAGCGGATTCATGCGCCGATTGCAAAAGGTGAGATTGTCGGGTTGTTGGAAGTTTGGGAAGACGGCCGCCTGCTTGCGCAGACGGAGCTTTTTGCATCGGAACCGGTGGAACCCACGGCCTTCCCGGATTATCTTGAAAGGCTGTTCAGACGTTGGAGCGTATGAACAATGTGGTGCGCGCATGCGGTTGCAGAAGTTTTTGGCAGAAGCTGGGATTGATTCCCGCAGAAAATGTGAAGAACTGATTGCGAAAGGGTTGGTGCTTGTGAATGGGCTTCCTGCGGAAATTGGGTGTGTGGTGGATCCGGAGCGGGACGCGGTAACCTACCAGGGGAAGCCTGTCACACTTGCCCAAGAACGCGTTGTCCTTGCACTGAATAAACCTCAATGCGTTGTGAGCACAATGCACGACCCGCAGGGCCGCACGACCGTCGCTGATTATTTCAAGGATTTCCCGCAGAGGCTTTATCCGGTGGGGCGGCTTGATTATGATTCTGAGGGGCTGATCATCATGACGAATGACGGCGCGCTTGCTTATCGGATGACTCACCCCAAGTTCACGGTTGAAAAAACCTATCTTGTCCACTGCGACGGAATATTGGCGGACGAACAACGCACTGCACTTGAGCGCGGCATACCGCTTGCCGACGGCATGACTGCACCTGCCCGCATTCGGAATATTAGAAAGCTCAAACATGGAAACACGGCCTTTGAAATTACGATTCATGAGGGGCGAAACCGACAGGTACGCAGGATGCTGGCAGCTGTTGAACACAATACATTGCTGCTGAGGAGGGTAGCCATCGGCCCGATCAAATTGGGCACTCTGGGACAGGGCAAATGGCGCAGCCTTACAGCAAAAGAAGCGGAAGGGCTTGATGCGCTGTTGCAATAAAGTATGGCAAATTGAAATGGAATCCGGGGCAATATTCCAAATTTTTGGGATATTGCTTATTTTTTTATTAACGATTAGCAGGAAAAACAGGATATGCGCAGAATATAAAAAAATAGGCGGTGGATTGAACGATATAATGATTCAAACGAGCGCTTATAAAAAAACGTTAGATTTGCGGAAAAACTATAAATCATCCTTAGAATGGAGGCTTGGATATGGAAATGAGCCCGTGGTTTGTATTGCTCTTGGGTATGGGTACTGTGTTTGTAGGGTTGTTTGCAATTATTTTGCTTACAAAACTCATGAGCACACTTATGGGCACAAAGGCCACCGCTAGTGAACCCGCTTCAAAGCAGCAGGCCGCAAAAGCCCCGGCGCCTGCCGTTTCCAAACAAACTGGGTTTCCTATTGGCGACCGTGCTTGTTTTGATGCGGTTGTTGCGGCGGCACTTGCCACATACATGGGAACGGAAGCACGCGGCCTACGCATCCACAGCATAAGGCAGCTTTCGGCTGAACCTGAAACAGCCCTTTCACATGGGCAGTTCGTGGCGGTCATTGCAGCCGCGCTTGCTACTGCAACGGGCACCGATGCGTCCGGTTTCAGAATCCACAGCATTCGTAAGATTTAACAAAAGCCATAAATACAATTTATGTTTTAGGAGGAAATCAATATGCGTAAGTTCATCGTGAATGTCAACGGCGCTTCTTATGAGGTTGAGGTGGAAGAAATAACAGGCGCAGCCTCTGCACCTGTGCCTGTGCGGGCATCGGCGGCCCAGCCTGCTCCTGCCGCCGCTCCGGCAGCTCCGGCTCCAAGTGCGGCTTCCGGCGGCAAGCAAACATCCGTAGATGCGCCGATGCCGGGCAATATTCTGGACGTACGGGTAAAGGCGGGCGACGCGGTGAAAGCGGGTGACGTTCTGCTGATTCTCGAAGCAATGAAGATGGAAAACGAGATTATGGCGCCTGTGGCAGGAACGGTTTCCGCTGTAAATGTTACAAAGGGTGCCAGCGTCAACTCGGGTGATGTGCTTTGCGTGATCGGCTGAACGCTGATAAAAAAAGCTCCTCTGACCTTTGCTACCAGAAGGAGGACGTATGGATGTAATCCAGAAATTTTTGTCTACAACCGGATTTTCCATGCTGATTGAGGATCCTAGACCCCTTGTGATGATCCTGATTTCATGCATATTGCTCTATCTTGCGATTCGAAAAGGTTTTGAACCGCTTTTGTTGATCCCGATTGCATTTGGTATGTTGCTCTCCAATTTACCGGGGACGGAGATGTACCATGCCTCATTGTTTGAGGGCGGCCATGTTCACTGGGCTGAGTTCAGTGAAACAGCAGGGTTGATCGATTATCTTTATCTCGGCGTAAAGCTTGGCATCTATCCATCGCTGATTTTCCTTGGCGTTGGCGCCATGACCGATTTCGGCCCTTTAATTGCAAACCCGAGAAGCCTGATCCTTGGCGCAGCAGCGCAGCTTGGCATATTCATTGCATTCCTGGGGGCACTTGCACTTTCCGCAGTCTTCCCTGCAATCGATTTTGGCATGCGTGAGGCAGCTTCCATCGGTATCATCGGCGGTGCGGATGGGCCGACAGCCATCCTTGTAACTGCGATGCTTGCACCGCATCTGCTTGGCCCGATTGCGGTTTCCGCATATTCCTACATGGCGCTCGTCCCGGTCATTCAACCGCCGATTATGAAGCTCTTGACTACGAAGAAGGAGCGCAGCGTTGTGATGGAGCAGCTTCGCCCGGTTTCCAAAGCGGAAAAGATCGTATTTCCGATTATGGTTACGATCTTCGTTTCACTGCTGTTGCCCTCTGCCGCTCCGCTTGTTGGCCTTTTGATGTTGGGCAACCTGCTTCGCGAGTGCGGTGTGGCGGAACGCCTCTCTAAAACCGCGCAGAACGAACTTTGCAATATCGTAACAATCTTCCTTGGCCTGTCCGTTGGCGCTACCGCTACGGTGGATGCGTTTTTCAACTGGCAGACGGTCGGCATCCTGCTTATGGGCGTGTGCGCGTTTGCATTCAGCACTGCGGGCGGCGTGCTGCTTGGAAAACTGATGTATGTTATCACGGGTGGAAAGGTGAACCCGTTGATCGGTTCTGCTGGCGTATCTGCCGTGCCGATGGCTGCGCGCGTTTCTCAGGTGGTCGGCCAAAAAGAAAACCCGGGCAACTTCCTGCTGATGCATGCCATGGGGCCGAACGTTGCAGGCGTAATCGGCAGTGCGATTGCGGCTGGCGTATTCCTGTCCCTGTTTGGCAGTTAATTTGCAAAAAGGAGATACAATTATGGGCAAAAAGCTCTTCATCACCGATACGATTTTGCGCGATGCGCATCAGTCGCAGGCAGCGACGCGCATGCGCGTGGAAGATATGCTGCCCGCGTGTGAAATACTGGACAGCATCGGCTATTGGTCGCTCGAATGCTGGGGCGGCGCTACATTCGATAGTTGCCTGCGCTTTTTGAACGAGGATCCTTGGGATCGTTTGCGCAAGCTACGAAAGGCCCTTCCGAACACAAAGCTGCAAATGCTGTTCCGGGGCCAAAACATTTTAGGCTATAAGCATTATGCGGACGATGTTGTGGAACAATTCTGCCGCAAGGCAATTGAGAACGGCATCGATGTAATCCGCATTTTCGATGCGCTCAACGATGTGCGCAATTTAGAGGCGGCCATACGATACACAAAAAAATACGGCGGCATCTGCGAACCTGCAATCAGCTACACCATCAGTCCCGTGCATAACGAGGATTACTTTGTAAAAGTGGCAAAAGAGCTTGTGCAAATGGGGGCAGACGTGATTTGTATTAAGGACATGGCAAACCTGCTGTTGCCCTATGAAGCATATTCTTTGGTGAAGCGCCTTAAGGCAGAGGTTGATGTGCCCATCCATTTGCATACGCACAATACGACAGGCACAGGAGACATGACTTACCTCATGGCCGTGCAAGCTGGCGTAGATATCGTGGACTGTGCGCTTTCCCCGTTGGCGAACGGCACGTCCCAACCCGCAACGGAATCGCTTGTGGCAACGCTTAAGGACACGGAGCATGATACCGGCCTGAGCCTTGAAAAGATGGCGGAGGCAGCCAAGCATTTCCGTGGTGTCGCGAGCAAACTGAAAACGGAAGGGTTCCTTGATCCCAAAGTGCTAAGCGTTGATACGAATACGCTGATCTATCAGGTGCCGGGCGGCATGCTTTCAAACCTGATCTCTCAGCTGAAGCAGGCAAACGCAGAGGACAAATACTACGATGTTTTGGCTGAAATTCCGCGTGTGCGCGAGGATTTTGGATATCCGCCGCTCGTAACGCCCACAAGCCAGATTGTGGGTTCGCAGGCTGTGCTTAACGTTCTCTCGGGCGAACGATATAAGATGTTTACCAAGGAATCAAAAGCGGTTCTGCACGGGGAATATGGGGCGCTTCCCGGCAAAGTGAACGAGGAGGTGCGCAAAAAGGCCATTGGAGAGGAACCTGTCATCACCTGCCGGCCAGCTGATTTGCTTGCTCCGGAGCTTGATAAATACCGGGATGAAATCAAGGATGTGATTCGGCAGGAGGAAGATGTGCTGAGCTACGCGCTTTTCCCCCAGGTTGCACTCAAGTTTTTTGAGGCGCGCAACAAGGTGGAGGAACCCGTTCTGCCCAATGCTCCTGAGGCTTCAGAAACAGCGCCTCAGGTTGAAAAAACCCAAAAGACTGAAACAGACACAGTAACGGTGCTTTATGTCGAAGACTTGACCATTTGATGCACATATTGAGAAGAGGCTGCCCGGAAGATTGTTCGGGCAGCCTCTTTTGCAATTTCGACATGCAGCACTTGCATCATTTTAGAAGGGATATTGAAATGTGTGCTGCAATCTGATAAAATATAAAACGAATTTGAATATGGAGCGGTTGATTCATGCGTATCCTTTTTACCAACGACGATGGAGTTTTTTCGCCGGGGTTGCTTGCATTGCTTTCAGCGTTTCAAGAGGCTGGGGACGAACTGCTTGTTGCCGCCCCTGATGCGGAGCGAAGCGGTGCATCCCACTCCTTTACAATGCTCTCCCCGCTGCGCGCAAAGCCTGTTTTGATTCCCGGCGCCGAGCGAGTTACAGCTTATGCCGTTTCCGGCACACCGGTGGACTGCGTTAAACTTGCATATGGAAATCTTTTTGAAAAACCCGACCTGCTGATTTCGGGGATCAACCTTGGTGCAAACCGCGGTACGGACATATTTTACTCAGGCACGGTTTCCGCAGCGATGGAGGGCGCGTTGCTTGGTATTCCTTCGATCGCAGTATCCAATATTGCGTGGAAGCCCATGAGCTTTGATGCGGCAACTGCAGGGGCAAAGTTTGCGGCCGAGATACTCAGACGCGAGCCGTCAATCCGCCTGTTGAACGTTAATGCGCCTGATCTTGCACTTGCGCAGGTGCGCGGTGTGCGCATTACGCCTGCAGGGGTGCAGGAATATGAGGCACGCTATGAAGAACGCATTGACCCTTACGGCCAAAAATACTATTGGATTCCAACAGGGCGCATGAATCCATGTGGGCCGGAATCCGATTGCGATGAACGGTGGACGAATGACGGCTACATCGCGATTACTCCGCTTGTTACAAACATGACGGATCATCCTTCTCTCGAGCGGCTTCGCGCGATGCAGGATGAAATAACGCTAGATTCGTGAGGTAAACGCACTATGCCGAACATAGAAGAAAACGATCTTCTGCTGAAGCTGAACCAAGCGTATAAGTCCCTCAGCAAAGGACAAAAACAGCTTGCAAACTACATCATGGAAAACTATGATCGCGCGGCATTTATTACGGCTTCCAAAATGGGGCGCATCGTCGGCGTAAGCGAATCCACAGTCGTGCGTTTTGCGTATGCCTTGGGATATGATGGTTACCCGGAGCTGCAAAAATCGTTGCAGGAGCTGATCCGCAACAAACTTACCAGCGTGCAGCGCATTCAGCTTACATCTGACCTGAAGCAGGACGATGTGCTCAAATCCGTCTTGAAGGCAGATATGGCTAATATTCGCGCTACGATTGATTCAATCGACAATGCTGCGTTTAATTCTTCCATTGACGCACTGCTCAATGCGGAGAAGGTATACATCGTCGGGGTACGCAGTGCAGCCCCGTTGGCGCAGTTCCTTTCTTATTATTTGAATTTTGTTTTGGACAATGTTATTACGGTTAATATGATCGTAAGCGATGCGTATGAAAGCATGGTGCGCATCAGCGCAAATGATGTTTGCATCGGCATCAGCTTTCCGCGTTATTCGCGCCGCACCATTGAGGCGCTGACCTTTGCAAAAAGCCGCGGCGCGAAATTGATTGCAATTACGGACAGTGCATTTTCGCCACTTGCGGAACTCGCGGATCATGCTCTGATTGCGCGCAGCGACATGGCTTCCTTCGCGGACTCGCTTGCAGCGCCGTTAAGCCTTATCAATGCAATCATTGTGGCTACAAGCCTGCAGCGGAAGGATGAGGTATATGAACGCTTCAGTCAGTTGGAAGGCATTTGGGGCAGGCAGAACGTATACGTAACAAAGGAAGCTGGGAACTGATGCAATGAAGCTGATTTTGATACGGCACGGCAGGACGGATTGGAACGTGCAGGGCAGAGTGCAGGGCAGGACGGACATCCCGTTGGATGAGACCGGCCGCAGGCAGGCTGCCGCTGTTGCTCAGCGGTTGTCCGGCATCCGTTTGAATGCAATTTATGCAAGCCCGCTTACGCGTGCGCATGATACGGCCAAGGCAGTCGCTGCATTTCACGACTGTGATATTTATGTTTCCGAAAAGCTTACCGAAATTAACTTCGGCGCATGGGAAGGGAAGACGGGAAGTGAACTGGAGGCACAATATGCCTCGTTGTGGCGGGATTGGAACTGGATTCTTCATCCGGAAACATGCCGGGAGATGGGAGCGGAATCCGCAGATGATATCTTGTTGCGCACGCTTTGTTGCGTGCAGGAAATCCTTTCGGCGCACCCAGCAGAAGCAACCGTTGCACTGGTCAGCCACACAATGCCGATCAAGCTGCTTACAGCGTATATGATCGGGCTTCCAGCTGCAAAAATTCGGGCGCTAAAGCTTGCAAATTGCAGTTATACGGAACTTGATGTGGTGGATGCGGACCATGCCCACCTTTGGGTATGGAACGATACTTCGCACCTGCATGGAGCGTGTTTGCAAAAAGGAGAAGCGCTGTGAAAAAAGTGGCGGTGATCGGCGGGGGGCCTGCAGGTATGCTAGCGGCCGCAGCGGCTGCGGAACGAGGACATACGGTAACCTTGATTGAAAAAAATGAAAAACTTGGAAAGAAACTCTTTATTACGGGGAAAGGCCGCTGCAATATTACCAATGCGGCTGACACGGAGGAGTTTTTTAAGAACATTCCCCGAAATCCAAAATTTCTTTACAGCGCGCTCTACGGATATACGAACGAGGATATAATTGCACTGCTGCAAAAGATGGGCGTACCCACCAAGACAGAACGCGGCGGACGCGTGTTTCCGGCTTCTGACAAATCCAGCGACATTATACGTGCTTTTGCGGCTCATGTAAACCGGGCGGGAGTTGAGGTTCTGCTCAACACGACCGTGGATTCTATTGCGCGTGCAGAAAATGGCGGTTTTGTGGTTATGGCAGGTGGCAGAGAGCGGACTTTCGACGCGTTGATCCTTTCAACGGGCGGCGCAAGCTACCCTTCCACTGGCTCCACTGGGGATGGTTACCGCTTTGCCCGCGCTTTCGGGCACACCATTACGGAGATCCTTCCGGCACTGATCCCTCTGGAGACAGAGGAAGACTGGCCCAAAGCGCTTTCCGGACTTTCACTGCGCAATGTGATATTGCGCGCCTGCAATGCAAGAGGGCGGCTTGTTTACGAGGAACTTGGTGAAATGCTATTCACACACTTCGGAGTTTCCGGTCCGCTTGTGCTTAGTGCGAGCAGCTTCCTTGCAGATGCACCGGAGGGCGCAAAGCTCAGCATTGACTTGAAGCCCGGGCTTACACAGGAAGAACTTGACCGGCGGCTGCTGCGGGATTTCGATGCAAATATTCGCCGCATCTTTGCAAATTCGTTGGATGCGCTCCTGCCGCAAAGACTGATCCCTGTGATGGTTGCGGCAAGCGGGATTCCTGCGGAAACTCCTGTGCATCAAATTACGCGGGAGCAGCGGCAGCGCTTTGCAGCCTTGCTCAAGGCAATCCCGCTTACGGTAAAACGCGCTTTGCCGGTGGAGCAGGCGATTATCACGCGCGGCGGCATTGCGGTGAAGGAGATCAACCCATCCACGATGGAGTCAAAGCTTGTGCAAAACTTGTATTTTGCGGGCGAGATGATCGATGTTGATGCCTGCACGGGCGGCTATAACTTACAAATTGCATGCTCTACTGGAGTATTGGCAGGAAGGTCGGTAAACTGAAGATGAAACGGAAGCAAAGGATTCATATTGCGATTGACGGTCCAGCCGGAGCGGGAAAAAGCACAGTTGCAAAACATATTGCAGAGAGGCTTTCCATCCTGCACCTTGACACGGGGGCCATGTATCGCGCCATGGCCCTCAAGGCACTGCGCTTGGGAATTGAGCCGGGCGATGCAGAGCATGTGCTCCCGCTCCTCCCCCGAACAGAGATCACAGTGGAAAACAAAAATGGTATCCAGCATACTTATTTAGACGGAGAGGATGTTTCCGTGCTGATCCGCACGCCGGAGGTGGCAAAAGGCGCGTCCGACATCGGCGTAATTCCCGAGGTGCGCATTAAGCTGGCGGAAAGCCAGCGGCAGTTTGCGCAAGAACATGATGTCATTATGGATGGACGGGAAATCGGCTCATTTGTGTTGCCGGATGCGCCATATAAGTTTTATGTGACTGCCTCGGCGGAAGAGCGTGCGCGCAGGCGGCTTGCAGAATTGCGGGAAAAGGGGCTCGGGATGGACAAAACACTGCAATCGCTGCAAGAGGAGATTCTTGCACGCGACCATACGGACAGCACGCGTGCGTTTGCTCCGTTGGTTCGGGTGCCGGAGGCTGTGCTGATCGACACAACCGATATGAGCATAGACGATGCCGTAAATGAAGTGTTGCGCTGCATAATTGCCGGAGAATAAAGGAATGCTGTATCTTCTTATTAAATGGTTGATTGGGCCAATCATCCTCCTTGTAACGCGACCGATCGTTTATGGCAGACAAAATCTGCGCGTAAAGGGGAAAGCGATCTTTATCGCGAATCATAGGTCCATGTGGGATCCTCTGATTCTTGCGCTCGTTTCTCCGCGCAATATTCACTTTATGGCGAAGAAGGAGCTCTTTGCATCCAAACTTGGGAATTTCTTTTTCCGTTCGCTTTATGCGTTCCCGGTAAACCGGAGAAATGTGGATTTACAATCGCTTAAAAATGCGCTTAAAGTGCTGGATAAAGGGGAGGTGTTTGGCATTTTTCCGGAAGGAAAGCGAGCCGTGACGGATTCGTTGGATGAATTTGAAAAGGGCGCGGCATTTCTTGCGATCCGTTCCGGGGCGCCGGTTATACCAATTTATATACATCCGGATACGTCGCGCCAAGTCCGGCCTGTAATGCTCGTGGGAAAGCCGATTGACGTCAGCTCGATTGTCGCCACTGCAAACAAATCTTCCCTGATTGAGGTCGTAACTGACGAGCTTGCCGATTCGATTGATGCGCTGCGGATAGAACTGGAGGAACTCTATTGCGGATAAGGGTTGCAAAACATATTGGCTTTTGCTTTGGGGTGCGCCGGGCGATTGAGTTGGCGGAAAAAGCTGCGGCGATTCATGGAAAGGTTTACACGTTGGGAGCGTTGATTCACAATGCAGCAGTTGTGGAGCGGCTTGCCGGAAATGGTGTGATTACCGCTGAAACGCTTGCTGAAATCCCGGAGGGAGCTCACGTTGTGATCCGCTCACATGGCGTTCCGCCGGAAACCTATGCGGCATGCGAGACACATAAACTCATCATAATTGATGCAACCTGTCCGTTTGTGCGCCGTATTCATGAAATCGCCCTTGATGAAGTCCGAAAAGGGCGGCACATAATGATCGTTGGGGATCCATTCCACCCTGAGTGCATTGGAATTAACGGATGCTGCGGCGGAAAAGCATTTTTTGTCCGCTCACTGGAGGATGTTCTTTTGGTGCCTCAGACGGAAGCCGTATCGCTGATTGCACAAACGACGACGTCTGTGGCACTGTTTGAAGCTGCTGCGGCGCAAGCACGCCTGCACTTTTCAGATTTGCACGTATTCCGCACCATATGCAGCACCACGGAAGCACGCCAAAAAGAGGCTGAAGAATTGAGCAAATCCTGCACCCGAATGGTGGTGATAGGAGATGAAAATAGCTCCAACACGCAGAAATTGCTTTCCGTTTGCAAAAAACATTGTAAACATATACAATCATTAGCAAAACATAGCGAACTTTCACTTGAAAAAATCCATGCGGATGATATAATAGGTATTGTTTCAGGCGCATCCGCGCCGGATTGGATAATTAGGGAGGTTATAACTAGGATGAGCGAACTGGAAAAGACGATGGCTGAAAATCCCGTAGAAAACAGTGAGGTCGAAACGGAAGCAACAGCTACCGTCGAAGAACCCGCCGTAGCGGCCCCCACTGAGGAGATTGCTGCGGAGACGACCGAGCAGGGCGAGAACACGGACCCCAACTTTGCCGAAGAGTTCGAGAAGACCCTTGTCAGGATCAGGAACGGTCAGATCCTTACCGGATCTGTTGTGCAGATCGTTGATGGCGAAGTGTGCGTGAACATCGGTTACAAGTCTGACGGGTTCATTCCTCGCAGCGAATTTTCGGCCGATGCGGATGTAAACCCCGCAGACGTAGTAAATATCGGCGACCAGATTGAGGTTGAAGTCCTTAAGGTCAACGATGGCGAAGGAAACGTTTTGCTTTCCCGCAAAAACGTTGAAAGCAAGAAGATGTGGGACAACCTTGTTCAGGATGAAAACATTCAGGATAAGGTATTTGAAGGCGTCGGAAAAGAAGTTGTTAAAGGCGGCTTGATTGCTACAATTGATGGAGTTCGTGCATTCATTCCTGCATCACAGCTTTCTACCAAGTACATTGAGAAGATCGACGAGTTTGTCGGTCAGCCCATCAAGCTGAAGGTCATTGAGGTTGATAAGGCGCGCAAACGCATTGTCGCTTCCCACAAGGCTGTCATGCTCGCGGAGGCGGAAGAAGCGCGCAAGCAGAAATGGGCGCAGCTTGAAGTCGGCGCAAAGGTTAAGGGCGTTGTACGGAGAATTACCGATTTCGGTGCATTTGTCGATATCGGCGGAATCGACGGTCTTGTTCATGTGACCGACGTTGCGTGGGGTCGCGTGAAGCATCCTTCGGATGTGCTTTCTATTGGCCAGGAAATCGAAGTTTTGATTCGAGATGTTGATGTTGAAAAGCAGCGTGTATCGCTTGGCTATAAGCAGCTTCAGCCCAAGCCTTGGACAATGGCTGACAAGAAGTATCCTGTTGGCTCGATCGTAGAAGGCAAGGTTGTACGCATTGTGCCGTTCGGCGCATTTGTAGCGCTTGAACCGACGATCGATGGCCTGATCCATATTTCTCAGGTTGGCGTAAAGCGGATCGTCAAGGTAGAGGATGAAATCAATGTTGGCGATATCGTGCGCTGCAAGGTTCTTGATGTGAACCCCGAAGCGAAACGCATCAGCCTGAGCCGCCGTGAGGTTATTCTCGAGGAGAATCCTGAGATTGCGGAAGAACTTGCCAAGGAAAAGGCAGAGCGTGAGCGCATTGCTGCTGAGCGCGCAGAACAGCGTGCTGCGGCGGCCGAGTCCGCGCGCCAGCCTCAGCAGAACCGTTCTGAGCGCCGCAGCGAACGTCCGGAACGCAGTGAGCGTCCGGAGCGCAGTGAGCGTCGTGAACGCCCGCGTCGTGAAGATGCCGACTATGATCTGCCGCCGGTGCAGTCCGCGACGACTTCTTTGGCGGACCTCTTTGCAGGTTTCACCGCAAGCGATGACGAAGAGAAATAATCACGCTTTTTAATGGAATTGGGCTGTTCTTTGGAACAGCCCAATTTTTATCCTTCCCGTCAGGAGGCAAAATTTTGAAGCTTGTAATTTTATTTGGGCCACAGGCAGTGGGGAAAATGACAGTGGGGCAGGAGCTCGCAAAACAAACAGGCTTAAAATTGTTTCACAACCATATGACAATTGACCTGGTGTCAAATTTTTTTGATTATGGCACCGTGGAAGGAAAGCGCCTTGTTTCGCTGTTCCGACAGGAAATTTTTGAGGCTGTGGCAGAAAGCGGTTTACCCGGTTTGATCTTTACCTATGTATGGGCGTTTGATATGCAGGAGGATTGGGCATATATCGAAAGTTTGTATCAGCTGTTTCGCACACATGGAGCAGAAGTGTACTTCGTTGAGCTTTCGGCAGAATATGCTGTGCGCTTTGAGCGCAATAAAACACCGAACCGGCTTTCCAACAAGCCAACAAAACGCGACTTGGTGCGTTCAGAGGCAATCTTTTGCGCAGTGGAAAAGAAATATCGGCTTAACTCTATGGATGGTGAGATCCCTTACCCGAATTATCTCCGTATCGATAATACGACGCTTGCGCCGGAAGCCGCGGCTGCAATGATATCGAATCATTTCGCCTTTTAAAGTGAATCTTTTCAAACACACCTTCCGTGCGGGAATGCTTTGGAAGGGTGTTTTTGTGCTTTTAACAAAACCGGAATTATAGTATAATATAATTCGTATGGCGTTGTGAGGTGAACTTATGGCAACTAAAAAGAAAGCCACAAAACGAAATAAGCAGATTGAAGAGCAGAACCGGAGGGAAGTGTCAGGGATCTGCCTGATTGCACTTGGCCTCTTTTTAGGGGCGAGCCTGTATTCTGATGCAGTGGGATTGGTCGGGAAAGCGATTAGCGCCTTTTTCTTTGGAATTTTTGGCCTTGGTGGATATGCTGTTCCGGCAGCAGTAGTGGCTTTTGGAGGGCTATTAATTATTTTTTCTGAAAACTCAATGCGGCCTGCTGCGGCCTTTCTCGTTGTTTTGGGCACGCTTTCAATATTAACCTTGCTGCACATTCATGCACGGTCTGCAATTGAAGGCGTGCGTTTCCTTGAATACTATAAAGATGCCTATGAGTTCGGGACGCTTTATCGGCAGGGCGGCGGCATGCTTGGTGCTTTACTGGCATATCCTTCGCTGCTGCTAATCGGTAAAGTTGGCGCTTATATCCTGTTTATCGCATGTATTCTTGTTACATTCCTGGTGCTGACAAAACTATCCATCAAGCATGCGGGGGAAAAGCTCGGCGCTACAATCAAGACCGGTGTAGATCACATGGCAGCACAACGCGAACAGCGTAAGGCAGAGCTTTATACTGAAGCTCTTGCGCAGAAACCTGCGGCTAAACGCACGAAGGCCGTCGATGCTGTGCCTGAGCGGCCCATGAAACGGCGGAACAAAGCTGCCCGGGAAGCTGAAGCGCTTACAATTGGGCCTGAAATGGAGCCTGCAGGAAATCCCAATGCTGTGCGCAACGCTGAAGGTGAGCTTGCATTTATGCCCACGAGCGGTGCGATTGAGCGAAAAAAGAAGAAGCCCGCTTCACTGCCACTGGATGAGCAGGGGGATTTTGCATTCCAAGGTTTGGACGAGCCACTGGAAGATGGAAGTTACTTTGCGCCGGAATATATTCCGCCGATTCCGGAGCAAGAGCGCGTTTCCCGTATTTCAGATCGTGCGCCTGCAGTTTCCGAAACTGAAACCATTTTGCCAACGGTGGAAAAGCCCGCAAAACCGCAGGAAAGCATAGCACAACCTGCCGAGGTAGAGAGCATTGAGTCCGCGGCACCTGTAATTGAATATCAACGCCCGCCGTTCACGCTGCTGAACAGCCCTAACCCACACTATGCGGCTGGGACGGAATCCCCGCAGGAAAAGGGAAAGCTCCTTGTGGAAACACTTGCAAGCTTCAACATTAGCGCACGCATCATCAATATCAGCGTTGGCCCTGTGATCACCCGCTTTGAACTGCAGCCGGCACAAGGAGTGCGCGTAAATCGCATCACAACCCTTTCACAGGATATTGCGCTCGCACTTGCTGCCCCGCGCGTGCGCATTGAAGCGCCCATTCCGGGGAAGGCCGCAATCGGCATCGAAATCCCAAATAAGAATACGGCGCCGGTGCTGCTTCGTGAAATCGTGGAATCCAAAGAGTATATGGCCGCGAAATCCCCCATCGCGTTCGCGCTCGGTAAGGACATTGCGGGCAAGGTGATGTTCGCAGATCTCGACCGCATGCCGCATCTGTTGATTGCAGGCTCCACGGGTTCCGGAAAAAGCGTCTGCATTAATGATATTATTATCAGCATGGTGTACAAATCTGCGCCGAGTGATGTGCGGATGATTCTGATCGACCCCAAAGTGGTCGAAATGAAGGTGTTTTCAACACTTCCGCATCTGCTTCTGCCCGTTGTAACGGATCCCAAGAAGGCAGCGGGTGCGCTGAAGTGGGCTGTGCTTGAGATGGAACAGCGCTACCAGAAGATGGCACAAAAGAACGCGCGCGGATTGGATCGCTATAACAGCCTTGTATCGGAGGAGGAAAAGCTTCCACGCATCGTGATCGTGATTGACGAACTTGCAGATCTGATGATGGTTGCCGCGAAGGAGGTGGAGGAGTCTATCTGCCGCATAGCGCAGCTTGGCCGTGCTTCCGGCATCCATTTGATTGTTGCCACCCAGCGCCCTTCCACAGATATCATTACGGGCCTGATAAAAGCAAACATTCCTTCACGAATCGCGTTTATGGTATCTTCCGCCGTGGATTCCCGCGTCATCATGGATGAAAGCGGTGCGGAAAAACTGCTCGGCAAAGGCGACATGTTGTTCCATGCAAACGGCGCAAATAAACCTGTGCGCGCACAGGCGGCTTTTGTTTCGGATGAAGAGGTGGAACGTGTAATGGATTTCTTTGGCGAAACCCAGTCTGTACCGCCTGTGCAGGAAAGCGCGTTTGAGGAATTGACTACCGGCGCTGCCACCGGCGCGCAGGGCAATGGAAAGCAGGAGGACGAGCTTTTGCCGGAGGCTGTCAAGATCGTACTTGACAGCGGGCAGGCATCCATTTCAATGATTCAGCGCCGCTTGCGCGTAGGGTATGCGCGGGCTGCGCGCTTGATTGACATCATGGAACAGATGAAGATCGTAAGCGGTTTTGATGGCAGCAAACCGCGTAAGCTTTTGATCGATCACGCGGAATATAACCGCATGTTTGGAACGGGAAATGAGACGGAGGGGCACGAAGAATGAGTACAGTCGGTGTTATTTCGCTTGGGTGTTCAAAAAACCGCGTGGATTCCGAGCGCATCCTCGGCTGCTTTGCGGATGCGGGGTTTACGATTACGCCGAATCCGGAAGAGGCGGAGGTGCTTCTTGTGAACACTTGTGGCTTTATAACTCCTGCAAAGGAAGAATCTATCAATACCACGCTTGAGATGGCGCAATATAAGCAAACCGGACGCTGTAAGCTGCTCGTGATGGCTGGCTGCCTGAGCCAGCGTTACCCCGGTGAGCTTGAAGCAGAAATGCCAGAGGTGGATCTCTTTTGGGGCGTGCGTGAGCCGGAACTGTTGGTACGGCGTGTGTGTACGATGCTGGGGCTTCCAGCGAACTGCGCGATGCATGGAGGCCGGATTCTTACTACGCCTGCTTACAGTGCCTACCTGCGCATCGCGGATGGATGCGACAACCGGTGCACTTATTGCGCAATCCCGTTGATCCGCGGCGGAAGAAAGAGTGTGCCTATGGATGTGCTGCTGAGAGAAGCGCATTCTTTGGCGGAAAGCGGCGTAAAAGAACTTACATTGATCGCACAGGACACTTCTGCCTATGGAAGCGAGCTTTACGGCAAGCCTATGCTTGCCGAGCTTTTGCGGGCACTGTGTGGAGTCGATGGTTTCCAATGGATTCGCGTCCTCTATGCATATCCGAATACGGTAACGGAAGAACTGATTGACACCATGCTTTCCAACGACAAAATTGTAAAGTATATCGACATGCCCATTCAGCATATTGCGCCTGCATTGCTTACGCGCATGAACCGTCACGGTACGCGCGAACACATCGAGCATATGGTTGAATACATCCGCAGGGCTTCGGATGCGTTTATTCTGCGTACAACGGTCATGTTGGGCTTTCCGGGTGAGGGGGAAGCCGAATTCGGGCAATTGGCTGAATTCTTGAAAAGCTATCCTTTCGACCGCGTCGGCGCATTTGCATTCTCTCCGGAGGATGGAACATCTGCGGCGCTGATGGACGGGCAAGTTGAGGAGCATGTGAAGCAGGAGCGCCTTGATGCAATCATGCGTGCACAGCGGCATATTTCTCTTGAATTGAACAGAAAACGTGTGGGCAAAACGGAAACCGTTCTGGTGGAACGTGTTTCAGGGGATATGGCATATGGCAGAAGCTATGCGGAAGCGCCTGACGTGGATGGCATGATTGCCGTTTCCGGCACAAAGAATGCCGGCCTCATACCCGGAAAGTTTGTAAAGGTTAAATTGACACATGCGGATGCATATGATCTGAAAGGAGAACTCCTGCAATGAACCTCCCAAATAAACTCACAATCCTGCGCATTATTCTGGTCCCTGTATTTGTGGCGTGTTTTTACTTACCTGTGGAAGGAGCGATGTATATTGCCGCCGCCGTGTTTGTTGTAGCATATTTCACGGACATGCTCGATGGGTACATCGCACGCAAGTATAATCTCATCACCGATTTTGGCAAATTGATGGACCCTATGGCGGACAAGCTTTTGACTGCAGCGGCGATGATTATGCTGACGGCATATGGCCTCTGCTCTCCAATTGCCACATTCCTGACCATTGGCCGCGAGCTTGTCATCAGCGCATTTCGCCTCGTTTCTGCTACGCAGGGCGTTGTGATTGCAGCGGGGAAGATCGGGAAACTTAAGACTTTAACACAATTTATTGGCATAGTGCTCATCCTTTTGGGCAATCCGCTGTTCAATAGAATTGGCGTGCCGTTTGATCAGATTGTAATTTGGATTTCCGTGGTATTGGCAGTGTGGTCCTGCACAGACTATATCGTAAAAAACCTCAAGGCTCTGAAATTTGATTAACTTCAGAAAGGCGAAATCATGACGGCTGAGATACTTTCCGTCGGCACAGAGCTGCTGATGGGCAATATTTTGAATACAAACGCGCAATATATTTCCCAAAAGTTGTGTGATCTTGGAATTAACTGCTACTTTCAAACTACGGTTGGCGATAATCACGATCGCCTTGTTGCTGCGGTAGACCTTGCGCTTTCCCGGGCGGATCTGCTGATCCTGACAGGGGGACTCGGACCCACTGCAGACGACCTTACCAAAGAAACGATTGCGGATGCATTCGGGCTGGATCTTGTACTTGATCCGGCTTCTGAAGCGCATATCCGCGCACGCTTTGCCCGCATGGGACGCGAGATGACGCCGAATAACATGAAGCAGGCTATGTTCCCGCGCGGCTGTATCATCCTGCCGAACCCAAACGGTACGGCGCCCGGCTGCATCGTAGAGGCAGGGGAGAAGGCTGCAATTTTACTTCCCGGACCGCCAAAAGAAATGGCGCCGATGTTTGACGCTTCCGTAATGCCATATCTTGAGAAGCGAAGCGGGTATATGCTTCTGTCCCGCGTTGTGCACGTCTTCGGCATGGGAGAATCCGAAGCGGAATACCGCCTCTTACCATTGATGGAACGGCAAACAAACCCAACGGTTGCGCCTTATGCGCTTGCCGGAGAAATGAAGCTGCGCGTCACGGCACGCTGTAAGAATGTAGCCGAAGGCGAACTGATGGTGGCCCCTTTGCTTGCAGAAATCAAGGAAACGCTTGGCAGCGTAGTCTATTCAACAAACGATCAGGAACTCCACGAGGTCTGTGCCGCGCTGCTCCGAGAGCATGGAATGACGCTTGCCGCAGCGGAAAGTTGCACAGGCGGTATGATCGCTTCAAAACTCATTTCCGTTCCGGGGATATCGGAGTATTTTTTGGAGGGAGCGGTTACCTATTCAAATGAGGCAAAGATGCGCCGTCTTGGCGTAAAACGGGAAACGCTGGAAGCGCATACTGCCGTAAGCGAAGCGGTTGCCCGCGAAATGGCAGAAGGGGTTCGTGCAACTTCCGGTGCTTCACTGGGCCTTGCGACGACCGGAATCGCAGGACCGGACGGCGGGACGGCGGAGCGCCCTGTCGGTCTTGTGTATATCGCGCTTGCCGACGCAAAGGGCACAGTTGTGCGGGAACTGCATTTGAGCGGAAACCGGGAACGGATCCGCAACGCGGCGAGTCTTAATGCACTCGACCTGCTCCGGCGTTATTTATGCGGAAGCTTAACAAATTGCTGATGCAAAAAAAGCGAACATATGTTAGAATTATTCCAACACTCTGATTATTAAAAAAGGATGGTACCGTCCGCTATGGCAATGGAAAAAGAAAAAGCATTGGAGATGGCATTAAGCCAAATCGAAAAACAATTTGGTAAGGGCGCTGTGATGAAGTTGGGCGATGCGGCTGCAAAGATCAGCGTTTCCACGATCCCTTCCGGTTGCCTGGAGCTGGATTTTGCCCTTGGCGTGGGCGGCATTCCACGCGGTAGAATTATTGAGATTTATGGCCCGGAATCTTCCGGTAAAACGACAATTGCGCTGCATGTAATCGCCGAATCCCAGAAGCTTGGCGGAACGGCTGCGTTCATTGATGCAGAACATGCGCTTGACCCTGTATACGCAGAGAATCTGGGCGTAGATGTGGATGAACTTTATGTATCCCAGCCGGATACTGGAGAACAGGCGCTTGAAATCTGTGAGGCGTTGGTGCGCAGCGGGGCGATGGATGTTGTTGTTATCGACTCTGTAGCAGCATTGGTGCCAAAGGCGGAAATTGAGGGCGATATGGGGGATTCGCATGTCGGCTTGCAGGCGCGTCTTATGTCCCAGGCGTTGCGCAAACTTGCGGGTGTCATCAGCAAATCCAACACGATCGTCATCTTTATTAACCAACTCCGCGAAAAAGTTGGCGTAATGTTCGGCAATCCGGAAACCACCACAGGCGGTAAAGCGCTTAAATTCTATGCTTCCATTCGGCTTGACGTGCGCCGGATTGATTCCATCAAAAACGGCAACGACGTCGTCGGCAACAGGACGCGGATTAAGGTTGTAAAAAATAAAGTTGCTCCGCCGTTTAAAACCGCTGAATTTGACATTATTTACGGCGAAGGCATCTCGCATGAGGGATCTGTGTTGGATATGGCCGTAAACCACAAAATCATCAACAAGACTGGGGCTTGGTATTCCTATGGGGATATGCGCATGGCGCAGGGGCGCGACAATGCACGCCTGTTTTTGAAGGACAATCAGGAGCTGTGCAACGAAATTGAGCATAAGCTCCGTGCAGAACTTGCTGCAGCTGCTGCCAAGCCGGAGGCGCATCCGGAAGCGGAAGAATAAGCCTCCGGTGAACGCTGAAAACAGCGTAAAAAATATCTTAAGCATGTCAAGGATACGGCCCCCCGTATCCTTGACTTTTATTTTCAAAGGGGTTAAAATAACTGTGAGTAATTATGTCGGTGTGTAATTTCATAGATTTTGCGGTTTATGGAATTGTGTCCATGCATACTGAGTAGTGAGATACTCGGCATTTTATATACACTTGGAGGTGCTTGTTTGTCTGTGAACGACATTATAATCCCCATTGCAGTTGGGGTGGCTTGTTTGGCTGCGGGCGGTTTTGGCGGATACTGCTATCGTCGAAATATCGCGGAAGCCAAGGTTGCAAAGGCGGAGGACGCCGTCAAGCAAATGATTGATGATGCGCAGAAACGCGCAGAAAGCATAAAAAAAGAGACCATTTTGGAAGCAAAGGAAGAGGTTTACCGAATCAAGAGCGAAAACGAAAAGGAAAACCGCGACCGGCGCAACGAATTGCAGCGCGCTGAGCGCAGATTGGTTCAACGCGAGGAAACACTGGATAAGAAAATTGACGGCGTTGAACAACGGGAAGAGGCGCTGAACAGGAAGCAGAAAGAGGTAGAGGATCTCGAAGCTTCCATTCAGGATTTGCATGACCGCCAGCTTAAGGAGCTTGAAACCATTTCCGGAATGTCGATGGACGAGGCAAGGGAAATCCTTTTGAGCAATGTGGAGCGTGATGCCCGCCACGAAGCGGCGCTGATGATCCGCGATATTGAAGCAAAGACCAAGGAAGAAGCGGATAAGCGTGCACGCAACATCGTTTCCATGGCCATTCAGCGCTGCGCTGCCGATCATGTGGCGGAAACTACAGTTTCCGTTGTTCCGCTTCCAAACGATGAAATGAAAGGCCGCATCATTGGGCGTGAGGGCCGCAACATCCGTACACTTGAGACCGCAACCGGTGTCGATCTCATTATCGACGATACGCCCGAGGCTGTCATCCTTTCGGGGTTTGACCCTGTTCGCCGCGAAGTAGCGCGCATCGCGCTTGAAAAGCTTATCATGGATGGCCGAATCCATCCTGCACGCATTGAAGAAATGGTGGAAAAGGCGCGCAAGGAAGTTGATGTACAGATCCGCGAGGCAGGGGAACAGGCAATTTTTGAAACCGGCATTCACGGATTGCACCATGAGCTTGTGAAAGTACTTGGCCGCCTGCGCTATCGTACCAGCTATGGACAAAATGTGCTGAAGCATTCCATTGAGGTCTCTCACCTTGCAGGCATCATGGCGGCCGAAATCGGGGCAAACGTTAGCCTTGCAAAGCGCGCCGGCCTCTTGCATGATATTGGCAAGGCAATCGATCATGAGGTTGAAGGACCACATGTGCAGATTGGCGCTGATCTCGCTAAAAAATATCGTGAAAACAATCAGGTCGTAAACGCGATTATGGCACATCATGGCGATGTGGAGCCGGCGACGGTAGAGGCTGTACTCGTTCAGGCCGCAGATGCAATTTCCGCCGCGCGGCCCGGTGCGCGCCGCGAGACGCTTGAAAATTACATTAAGCGCCTTGAAAAGTTGGAAGAAATTGCGAACTCTTTTGAGGGCGTAGATAAGTCCTATGCGATTCAGGCGGGCCGCGAGGTGCGTATTGTTGTAAAACCGGAGAACGTGAATGATGCCGATACCATCATCATGGCTAAGGAAATCGTTAAGCGCATTGAGACAGAGCTCGAATATCCGGGACAGATCAAGGTGAACGTAATCCGCGAAACGCGCGCCGTGGAATTTGCAAAATAATGTTTGAAAAAATCAAGGATATGCTTGGCTGCATATCCTTGATTTTTAAGTGGGAGGAAATGTGGAACACTTGATTCCGGTTGCGGATGCACATTGTGATTTTTTATATTACATGCTTTATGACCATTTCAAACTGAAAACAACAGCGCCCCGGCAGGCTGTCAGCCTGCCGTATTTACATCAGGGCGGTGCTTCTATCCAGTTTTTTGCGGCATGGATTGACCCGGACATGCGAGCCTCCGGCCTGCAGCAGTGCATGTGGCTGATCGATGCGTATTACCGCATGCTTGAAGAATGCAAGGATGCCGGCATCATACCGTTCTCGCGGGAGTTTACGCCGGAAAGCGGAAAGACTGCAACGGTGCTCACCATCGAAGGCGGAGAGGCATTGATGGGGCGTGAAGAAAATCTGCGCCTGTTTTATCGGCTTGGCGTGCGTGCTATGACTTTGACCTGGAACGCCACAAATGAATTGGCACATCCCGCAATGAGCCGTGTGAACCGCGGGCTCACAAAACTTGGACGTGAAATCGTTTACGAGATGGATCGCATCGGTATGGCGGTGGATTTGGCACACCTGAGCGATGCAGGCATCGATGACGTACTTTCCAGTGTGAAGCATCCGGTGTTTTCCTCGCATACCAATGCACGCGCAGTCTGTCCTCATAAACGGTCGCTTTCGGATGAACACATCCGCGCCATTGCGGAAAGCGGCGGTGTTGTCTGCGTGAACTACTATCCGCCACAGCTCTGCCGAAAAGGAGAAGCCAGTATTGCGGACATCGTGAGGCATATTCTGCATATAGCGGAAGTGGGCGGCTTGGAGCATGTGGCGCTCGGCTCGGATTTTGACGGCATGAGCGAATATCCCAGAGATTTAAAGAACTGGGGCGATGTACCAAGGCTGCTCGACGCACTTTTGCACGAGGGTCTTTCGGAGGCGGAGGTGCGGCGCATCGCATATGACAATCTACGCGATTATATCGTACAGTTTTATTGAAAAAGAAACGGCGCTCATACAGGAAAGGAAAAGCAGCTGCTTTTCGGCAGTCTTGGGTGCAGCTTTGAACACGTGCAACCTGAGGAAACTTGACAGCGACAATGAACCGCTTGCGGAAAAGGGGAGCAGCGGAACATAAAAAATCGCCGCAAGCGATATGAAGCTTGCGGCGACTATGGCAGGGGCAGAAAGATTCGAACTCTCAAGAACGGTTTTGGAGACCGCTATGTTACCATTACATCATGCCCCTTTGGCTCAACGAACGTATTATAGCATTCAGCATCGTTGTCTGTCAATCATTTCTATGCTGCAAGTTTTGTATTGGTGCAACGTTTTAAGCGGAGCCCGCAAAGAAAGCATGCTATAAGGACTCCAGGCGCAGAAGACGGCGAAATAAAGCGGCGGCAGCAGGAGGGGGAAGTATGATCCTTTCTTTTGTTGCGGATTGCACCCATAAAAGATATAATAGCATTAGTGTAAATATGCTTATGAGGTAAACGAATGAGAAAAACTGTTGAAGTTCCGCCGGAAGAGCTGCAGAAAAGCCTTCAGGCTTCAGCCAGCTTAAAGAAGGAGCTGGAAGGACGCGGCTTTCAATATTATATCGAATCTTACGGCTGCCAGATGAACGATCATGATGCCGAGAAGCTTTCCGGCATGCTGCAAACATGCGGATTTTCCCCTGCGCCTTCAAAGGAAGAAGCGACCCTGCTGCTGTTCAACACATGTTGTGTGCGCGAACATGCTGAAAAGCGCGTGTTCGGCAACATTGGAGCGCTTAAAAAGCGGAAGGAGAACGAACCGGGTCTCTTGATAGGCGTATGCGGTTGCATGATGCAACAGCGAGAAGTTGCTGAGCGGCTTTTTAAGCGTTTCCCGTTTGTGGATCTTGTGTTCGGAACACATGAGCTGCATCATTTCCCATTGCTGCTGTCCCGCACGCTGGCAGGCGAACGTGTGTTTTCTGTACGTGAAAGTGACGGCGAGATTGCCGAAGGGCTGCCCGTGGTGCGCGGCGGCAGCTTTTCCACCTTTGTTACGATTATGTACGGATGCAACAACTTTTGCTCATACTGTATTGTGCCGTATGTACGCGGCAGGGAACGCTCCCGTGCACCCGAAAACATTGTTGCTGAGGTACGTTCACTTGCGGAGCGTGGTTTCCGGGAAATTACGCTGCTTGGACAGAACGTTAACTCCTATGCCTATGCGGATGACGGGGTGGATTTTCCAGAGCTTCTTCGCCGCGTAAGCACTGTGGAGGGCATTGAACGCATCCGCTTTATGACATCGCACCCCAAGGATCTTTCTCCCCGGTTGATCGAGGCGATGGCAACCCTGCCAAAGGTCTGCAATCATATTCATCTGCCGGTCCAGTCCGGCAGCAACCGCATTCTTTCCGAAATGAACCGCCGCTATACACGCGAAAAATATCTCGGTCTCGTAGAAGATATCCGAGCGGCAGTAGAGGGTGTGGAGCTCACAACAGACATTATTGTAGGCTTTCCCGGCGAAACAGAGGAGGATTTTGAGGAAACCCTTGCGCTTGTGCGACAGGTCGGTTTTTCAGCCGCATATACCTTCATGTATTCACCACGCCTTGGGACGCGCGCTGCGGAGATGGAGAACCAAGTCCCCGAAGAGGTCAAAAAAGATCGCTTGCTTCGCCTGAATGCATGCAGTGCAGAGCAGCTTAAGGTGGGAAACCGGAAATACATCGGCCAAGAGGGCACGGTACTCGTCGAAGGTTGCGACCGGCGGGAGAAAGCACCCATGGCATATGGAAAACTCACAAATTTTAAAATGGTATATTTTCCCGGTGACGCGGGACTCATTGGGTCAATGCGCCATGTGAGGATTACGGGAATACAGAACAATTCGCTGATTGGCGAACTTGTGGAATGAATGAGAGAAGGGCGGAAAAATCAAATGGTGATTGAAAAAGCAAGAGAGCTTGGTATTGCACTGAGCGAATCCCAAGAATTCAGGCGCATGCTTCAGGCGCGCGCTGCCATAGAGGAAAACGAGACTTTAGCCAATACGATCAACCTGCTTCAGGAAAAGCAGAGGATGATTGCGGATCTGCTGGCTGAGGGAGGGGATTCGGATAATAGAATTGACCTCTCTACGCTTTCCAATGAAATTGACGACATCCAAACTGAACTGATGGAGTCCGGGCCGTTTGTGGAGATGCTGGACGCGCAGCATGCTTTTGAAGCCCTGATGCAGCGCGTGAACCGTGTGATTGCGGCTTGCATCGGCGCTGACTTCAGCGATGAGCCCACAGGAGCATGCGGTGGTGATTGCGGCGGCTGCGGCGGCTGTAAGCATTAAACGCTTTACCCGGCATGCGCCGGAATTTGTTTTGTGCGGACAATTGAACGGGAGGAAAATGCGCCAATGCCGGCAAGCCTGACGCCCATGATGCAGCAATACCTGACGCTTAAGGAAAAATATAGCGATTGCCTTTTGTTTTTCCGTTTGGGCGATTTTTATGAAATGTTTTTTGAGGATGCGCTGACTGCGGCGCGCGAACTTGACATCGTACTCACCGGGCGTGATTGCGGGCTCGAGGAGCGTGCTCCGATGTGCGGCGTACCATATCATGCAGTAGATTCTTATATTAGCCGCCTGATTGAAAAGGGTTATAAGGTGGCTGTTTGCGAGCAGTTGACTGACCCGGCACTTGCAAAAGGGCTGGTGGAACGCGATGTTGTGCGCGTGTTTACGCCCGGCACTGTGATTGAGGAAAGCATGCTCAATGAGCGCAAGAACAATTACATAGCCTCTTTGTTCCTTTGTGCGAACACTTTGGGCCTTGCCTATTGTGATGTTTCCACGGGCGATTTTGTCGTGATGGAGTTCAATTCTGAAAAATGGGCAACTGAGCTTATGGATGAGTTGGCTCGCATCCAACCCACCGAAATCATTGCAAACGATGCGCTTTTTTTGCAGGAATCGCTTGTGAAACGCCTGCAGGCAACGAGCTTTCTTGAATGCTATGCTGGCTGGGCTTTTGAACAGGAGCAGGCAAACATGCGCCTTTGCACGCACTTTGGCGTTGCAAGCCTTGCCGGATTCGGCTGCGAAAAACTTTGTTCTGCGATTTCTGCGGCAGGCGCCCTGCTGAATTACCTAGAGGAAACACAGAAAAATTCGCTTGCGCATATTCGAAAGATCAGTGTGCTGCGCCGCACGCTTTACATGGGGCTGGATGCGTCCACACGCCGTAACCTGGAGCTCACACAACCGCTGCGTTTTGAAGGCAGCAAAAAGAGCACGCTCCTGTATCTGCTGGATAAAACCGCAACGGCGATGGGAGCACGCCTTTTGCGTGCTTGGCTGGAACAACCTCTGCAAAATATGGACGACATCAACGCGCGTTTGGACGCAGTGGAGGAGCTTTTCAAAAAACAGCATGCGCGGGAGACGCTGCGCAGCGCGCTCAATTCAATTTATGATATTGAACGGCTCTGCAGCCGCATCGCATATGGCACGGTTCATGCCCGTGACTGCGATGCCCTGCGCGCTTCCCTTAGCCACCTGCCTGAAGTACTTGAGGCGGTCGCTGCGCTCGAAGCGCCCGAATTCCGGCGCATTGCTGCGAACCTTGACCCTATGGATGATATTGCTGCGCTGCTCAATGCAGCGATTGTTGAAAGCCCTCCGCTGAGTGTGAAGGAGGGGGGGGTTATCCGGGATGGCTTTAATGCTGAAGTAGATTCTCTGCGCGAAGCTGCACGCAACGGGAAAAGCTGGATTGCAAAAATGGAGGCTGATGAACGATCGGCTACGGGCATAAAAAACCTAAAAATTGGCTATAACCGCGTATTTGGATATTATATCGATGTAACAAAATCTTACCAAAACCTTGTGCCCTATACGTATCAGCGCAAGCAGACGCTTGCAAATTCGGAGCGCTATATTACGCCGGAGCTTAAAGAACTGGAAGAAACAATTGTGGGCGCTGAAGAAAAGCTTGTCTCTTTGGAATACCGGCTTTTCATAGAGCTGAGAGAGACGTTGGCGGGCTGCATTGAACGTTTGCAGAAAGATGCAAAACTCATTGCAGAGCTGGACGTCTACCGTTCCCTTGCACAAGTGGCGTTTGAAAACGATTATTGCCGCCCGCATATCCAAAAGAAGGGCGCGATAAATATTGTGGATGGACGGCACCCTGTGGTAGAGCGCTCTTTAAAAGACGGCTTTGTTCCCAACAATACGCTGTTGGATGCAAAAGAGAACCGCCTTTTGATATTGACAGGCCCTAACATGGCGGGGAAGAGCACATACATGCGCCAAGTGGCGCTCATTGTGCTGATGGCGCATGTGGGTTCCTTTGTGCCTGCAAAAAAGGCAGCAATCACGGTGACGGATCGCATCTTCACCCGTGTGGGTGCATCGGACAACTTAGCTTCCGGACAAAGCACGTTTATGGTAGAAATGAGCGAGGTTTCCAACATCCTCAATAACGCCACGGCAAACAGCCTCTTGATTCTTGACGAGATCGGCCGTGGAACAAGCACGTTTGACGGCCTCTCCATTGCATGGGCTGTGCTGGAGCATATAGCGGATCCATCAAAATGCGGCGCTAAAACCCTCTTCGCTACGCATTATCATGAATTGACAGAGCTGGAAGGCAAGCTTGCAGGGATCAAGAATTACCGCATTTCCGTAAAAGAGGTTGGGGACGATATCATTTTTCTGCGCCGCATTGTTCGTGGCGGTGCGGACAAAAGTTTTGGTGTGCAGGTTGCACGGCTAGCTGGCCTTCCGGACGATGTGATTGTGCGTGCGAAGGAGTTGCTCAAGCAGCTTGAAGCGGCGGACATTAACCATGGCCTTTTGGACGAGCTTCGTCCTGCGGCGGATGATGTGCAGCAGCTTACGCTGTTCGGCTCGCCTGCGCCAGATGACATTGTGGAGTCGCTCAAACAGATGAACGTGGATTCGCTCACGCCGCTTGAAGCACTCAACACGCTCTATGATTTGCATATGCGGGCAAAATTGAGGTAAACATGAAACGGATTAAAGTACTAAGCCAGCTTACGGCAAATCAAATCGCCGCAGGAGAGGTGGTTGAGCGGCCGGCTTCCGTTGTAAAAGAGCTCGTTGAAAACGCGCTTGACGCAGGCGCCTCCGCCATCACCATCGAAACAAAAGGCGGGGGACTCGAATCCATTCGCGTAACAGACAACGGTTGCGGTATTCCGGCTGAGGATGTGGAAACCGCGTTCCTCAGGCATGCGACAAGCAAAATCAGCACTGCGGACGACCTTTCTCATATCGAGACGCTTGGCTTCCGTGGTGAAGCGCTTGCTTCCATCGCCGCTGTTTCGCATGTAACGCTTAAAACCTGCACGGCAGAGGAAGAAGCAGGAACGCTCCTTCGCGTCAGTGGCGGCGAAGTAAAAGAAAATCATGCCACAGGTACTCCGCAGGGTACGGCAATTGAGGTAGAGAACCTGTTTTTCAATGTTCCTGCACGCCTGAAATTCATTAAAAGCGCACGGGCTGAATCCGCTTACATCAGCGATTACATTTCCCGCATGCTGATGGCGCGCGCCGACGTTGCCTTTAAACTTGTGCAAAATGGCAAAACCGTGTTTCAAAGTGCGGGAGACACAAATCTGCAGGATGCAATCTACTGTGTATACGGTGCGGATATGCTTCCGCATTTGCGTGAGCTATTTTATGATGACGGATATGTGCGCCTTTCCGGCTTTATTGCAACGGAACAGGCGGCGCGAAGCAATCGGAACGCACAGAGCTTTTTTATCAATGCGCGCTATATTAAATCGCAAAAACTCTCCTTTGCGCTCCAGCGCGCTTATGATATGCGCCTGATGGTTGGAAAATTCCCAGTTGCCGTGCTTAGCCTTGCGATCTCGCCGAATGAGATCGATGTAAACGTGCATCCCAACAAGCTGGATGTACGCTTTAAAAATGAAGAACGCGTTATGCGTGCGGCCACGATCGCTGCAAGGCAGGCTTTGGGAGATCCTGTGTCCATGCCAATTCCGCACACGACGGGTGGAGGTTGGCCGCAGACAGAATTCAGCCGATCAGCCGAATATGCGCGCAAAACACAGGATAGGGAGACGATACCATCTATTACGGCATATGCGCCTGATTCAAAAGAGGAATGTGTTGCGCAAGCATCATTTTCTCCGTTTGACGTATCCACGAAGCCTGCTCAGCCCCCCATACTTCGAGAGCCCGAATCAGTTACCGTAGCTCCACAGGTCAAGATTCCGGAGCGGCAATTAACGCCATGGCAAAAGAGCTCATCCTCCATGCCGGAAGCGCTTTCTGAACCCAAAACTGAGCAAGCGCAGGAACGGGATAAACGGCCTGCGCCTCTTGTGGAACGGAACGAACAGCTCAGGCTTACCTGCGGCTCATACCGCATTATTGGCCAGGTGTTTGATTGTTATTGGATCGTTCAGCAGGATGAAGACACTTTCTTCATTGACCAACATGCTGCGCATGAGCGCAGGCTGTATGAGCGATTTGCTGAAAAGGGTGTCGCAGCACAATCCCAAATATTGTTGATCCCGGCCGTTATCAAGCTTTCACCGCTTGAGTTTGAGACTTTAATGGAAAACCTTCCGCAATTTGCAGAGCTTGGCTTCGACATCGAGGAATTTGGGATGCTGACCGTGAGCGTACGTGCTGTACCATATTTAATTGGTGAGCCGCAAGCAGCCGCTTTCCTGCATGAGGCAATTGCCCTGCTCGACCGTCGCAACCGTCTTTCTACCGTTGAACTGAAGCGTGCCGCGCTGATTCAGGCGGCATGCAAACATGCGGTAAAAGCGGGAGAGACGCTTGACCACGTTGAGATTGAGGCGCTTTTGCGAGAATATGAAACGGAAGGTACGCCGCTTACCTGCCCCCATGGCCGCCCAGTTATGGTAAAAATGGCCAAGATAGATTTTGAAAAGCTTTTTAAGAGGGTACTTTAAGCATATGCGGGAAAAGCAGAAGCTCTATTTAATTGTTGGTCCAACAGCCAGCGGAAAAACTGCGGCGTCGCTTGAGGTCGCAAAGCGCATCAACGCGGAAGTCATTTCTGCGGATTCCATTCAGGTTTACCGTGGCATGGATATTGGTTCCGCAAAACCTTCCATGGAGGAACGCGCGGGAATACCGCACCACATGCTCAGCGTTGTTGCACCGAATGAGACGAAGTTCAGCGTTGCCTGTTTTCGAGAGATGGCGGATGCATGCATTGCCGACATTGCCGCGCGCGAGAAACGTCCGCTCGTTGTTGGGGGAACAGGTCTGTACGTAAATGCTTTGACCTATCCGCTCAACTTTACGGGTGCACCTGCGGATCCGGCGATTCGTGAAAAATACGTGTCCCTCGAGGCGGAGCAGCCCGGTGCCGCCCATAAACGGCTGCAGGAGGTCGACCCAGCTTCAGCCGCACGCCTACATCCAAATGATAAAAAACGCGTTATTCGCGCGCTTGAGGTATTTGAGCTTACCGGAAGGCCGATTTCTGAAAACGGAGAAGGCTTTTCAGCGCTTGATGAGTCAAAGCTTCCCTACACGGTGCGCATCGCCGGGCTTACAATGCCGCGCGAGGTTTTGTATGCGCGGATCGAGCAGCGCGTAGACCGCATGATGGAGCAGGGGCTGCTGGACGAGGTAAAGGCGCTGCTTGAAAAGGGATATTCTCCCGAACTTCCCGCGCTGCAAGGCCTTGGCTATAAACAGCTGCTCTCTTTTTTGAGCGGAACAATTACGCTTTCTGAAGCGGTTGAAGCAATTAAGCGGGAGACGCGGCGCTTTGCAAAGCGGCAGATTACATGGTTTAAACGGGATTCGCGCATCCGCTGGTATGATGCAGCCGCGTATGCCGATATTTCAGCACTTGGAGAGGCGATCGCGGCACAATTTCTGCAGGAAGACGGGGAGGAATAACATGGCTGCCGATAATAGCATGAAGCCCTTTGGCGGGTTGCAGGATACGTTTTTAAACTCTCTCAGAAAAGAAAAAATCCCGGTTACTGTGCATGTAGTCAACGGATACCAGCTTAATCATCTTCTGATTATAAGTTTTGACAGCTATGCAATTTTAGCCGAAGCCGGCGGAAAGCAGATGCTGCTTTACAAGCATGCAATCTCTACGATCACTCCGGAACGTGCAATCGTTATTGAGCCGGGCGGTTTGAAGAAAGAAGCAAAGGAAGAACAGAAATGAACCAAAATCAGAAAAACCCTTATGCGGAATTTTCCATTTCGGAGCGCGCGCAGGCGTTTGTAAAGGCAGCCGAAGAAGATCTTATTCCGGTTTTTGCGCGCATCGAAGCAACGGAGTACAGCAATCAGGCGAAGGTACTACATGCGTTGCAGCGGGAAAAAATTGCGCTTCATCATTTTACTCCCACGACAGGATACGGGTATGATGACATCGGCCGCGATGCGCTGGATCGTGTGTTTGCCTATGCGCTTGATGCGGAGGACGCGCTTGTGCGTCCGCAGTTCACCTCAGGCACGCATGCGATCTTTACTGCGCTTGCCGGGCTGCTTGAGCCGGGGGACTGTATGCTTTCCGCAACCGGCCGGCCGTATGACACATTGGAAAAGGCGATCGGGATTTCCGGAGACGCGTATGGATCCCTCAGGCGTATGGGAATTTCATATGAAGAGGTTCCACTCACGGAAACGGGATGCATCAATGTGGAGGCTGTAGTTTTCACTCTTTTGCAAACCCAAGCTTCCGTCGTTTACTTCCAGCGTTCGCGTGGCTATTCTTGGCGCAATGCGTTGCTGCCGGAAACGGACCTTGCAACTGCATTTGATGCGGTGCGAAAGGCAAAGCCGGATTGCATCATTGTTGTGGACAACTGTTATGGAGAGTTTACGCGCACGTCTGAACCGGCTGCATTTGGCGCAGATGTTGAGATTGGATCGCTCATAAAGAATCCCGGTGGCGGAATTGCGCCGACAGGTGGATACATCGCGGGAACACATGCTTGCATTGAACGCATTGCCGAGCGCCTTACGGTACCCGGTATGGGGCGTGAAGTTGGTTCCTATGCCGGCAGCTATGCACCGTTTTACCAAGGCCTGTTTCTGGCCCCGCATATTACCGCGCAGAGTTTGAAAACAGCAGCGCTTTTTGCACGGGCCTTTGAAGCATGTGGCATGGAAACGCTTCCGTCCAGCGATGCGGAACGATCGGACATTGTTCAGTCATTGCGGTTCAGCACTGCGGAGGCTCTGATTGCCTTTTGCCGGAGCATTCAGGCCGCATCGCCGGTGGATAGCTTTGCTGTGCCAGAGCCATGGGATATGCCCGGCTATACAAGCCAGGTTATTATGGCGGCAGGTGCGTTTGTACAAGGATCCTCTATCGAACTTTCTGCGGATGCGCCAATTAAAAAGCCCTACACGGCATATGTGCAGGGCGGGCTGACCTATGCGCACGGCAGACTCGGTGTCATGCTGGCCTTGGATGCGCTTTGGAAGCTCAATATTTGCGGATAAGGCCAACTACCTTGCCGTCGATGGCAACATCCGAAGCGTCCACTATGATTGGCTCCATGCTTTGGTTTTCAGGCTGGAGCCTGATTTTTTCCCCTTTTTCGAAGTAAAGCCGCTTCACAGTTGCTGTTTCACCACTCACGCGCGCTATGATGATGTCTCCTTCAAAAACCTCTGTTTCCTTATCCACAATTAGTGTATCGCCATCCCGAATCCCGATTTCAATCATGCTTTCCCCTTGCACATTCAGTGCAAATACCTCGCCGGGCCTACGGCCGCGCAAAAATGACTCGGGGACGGAAAGATAATCCTGGATGTTTTCTTCCGCAAGAATCGGCTGTCCGGCTGCTACACTGCCCACAAGCGGTATGTTCATGCCGGGGGACATTGCAGAAGCAGGTGCAACGCTTTTGGGGAGCGTAATGGAACGCTGCTTGGAAGGGGTTAGGATGATGAGGCCTTTTGCCGCAAGGTTTTGCAAATGCATGTGAACTGTGGAGGTGGATTTTAAGCCTACGGCTGCTCCGATTTCACGCACGGTAGGCGGAATGAAGTTTTCTTCGATATAAATACAAATAAATTCATAAACAGCTTTTTGAGTTTTCCCAAGTTTCGGCATGATACTCTCCTATGACAGCCCGATTGTGGTATAATGTTAGGCAAAGTATAGCATACTATGCTCGCAAAATCAAACTTTTGTTCTGATACTTCAGGGTGAGGTGAATGATATGACTAGACGCGTTCCCGAAAATGATTACTGCGACTTGGAACCCGGAAAGCTTTGCGATAACTGCTGTCGGTGTATTGACGAACCGGGCAGGGAATTTAATACTGTTTTTGCAGAATTCGAGCTTTTATCGGAAGATTATGTGCTGGATGATGTAAACGTACTCAACGAACCGCTGGAGCGCCCCAATATCGATCCTGCACTGCTTGCGGAGTGGGAAGAGAAGCTGCGTGCATTGGAAGAAGAGGAACGCGCTGCCGAAGCGGAACACGAGAAAGCACGTAGCCGTGATACGCTCCTTGCGTTTGATATTGATCCGGATGATTTGGAGGAATAAGAGCCGTTCATTAATCTTCGCGTAGCTTTACAACTTTTGCTGCGAGCCGCCTGCGGTCTTCGGAGGCAGCGGCGTAATGCTTGCGCGTTGTGTTCACATCTTTATGTCCGAGCACATCCGCTACAAGGTAAATATCGCCCGTTTCCCGATAAAGAGTCGTCCCATAAGTGCTGCGAAGCTTATGGGGCGATATTTTTTTAAGCGGAACCGCAATCGCGGCATATTTCTCAACCAGGTTTTCTACTGCACGCACAGTAATCCGTTTTCGCTGAAGGGAAAGGAAAAGCGCTTCTTCGTGTCCTTCTTCCGCGATGATGCGTTCACGTTCAAGCATATAATCCAAAAGTGCGGCGCGTGCTTCATTCCCAAATACAAGAATATCCTGATTCCCACCTTTGCGAATAATCGAAAATTCATTTGCAGAAAAGTTTATGTCGTCCATGTTGATACCAACGAGTTCACTGATGCGGATGCCGGTCCCGAGGAAGAGCGTCAGGATTGCAAGATCCCGCTTTTGCGTGCGCACATGGTACTTTTTTTGCTTTTCGGTTAATCCATCCCCGCTTTGTACGACATCGAGCAAAATGGCAACCTCGTTTGGTTCCAGGCGGATAATGGCTTTTTCGCGGATGGTGGGCAGGTCAACAAGCGAAGGCGGGTTGTTTTTCAGCTTCTCTTTTTTACAAAAATACTTATAAAAAGAACGGATCGTTGAAAGCTTTCGCGCCTTTGCGCGATCCTGGTTCACAACTTCACGGTTGTCCTCAGCAGTATAATAAGAAACATGGGCAAGGTACGTTTCAATTTCAGTCGCACTGATTGCATCGAGATCGGAAAGCGTAAGGGATTTGACCTCGCGCCCCTGAAACGCCGGGAGCTCTGTTGTAACAAAACGGAAGAAGTTCCTGAGATCGCCCGCATAAGCGCAGCGCGTGCGCACAAGGGTTTCGTTCTCAATTCCCCGGAAAAACTCGGCACAGAAAGAAGGAAGCTCGCTCATGCGCTGCCGCAGCATTGCCGTATACTCTTTATATTGCCCGCCCGCATAGTTTGATGCCATAAATACCACCTTTCTTTTTCATTTTAATTATATCATAAAACCTCTAAAACAAGAAATTTGTATTGACGAAGCCTTTATAACGCGTTACCATTCACAATAAAAGGATGTCGAATGGAGACAGAGAGGAGAAACGCAATGGACTGGATTGATATGAGGAGCGATACGGTAACGAAGCCAACATTGGAGATGCGTGCTGCGATGGCAAGTGCAGAGGTCGGAGATGATGTATATCAGGATGACCCGACCACCAACCGTTTGGAGGCACGTGCAGCCGAGCTTCTCGGCTTTGAAGCCGCGCTGTTTATTACTTCCGGAACGATGGGAAACCAGCTTGCGCTGATGTGCAACACCCGGCGTGGTGACGAGGTGATCGCAGGTGCGGAATGCCATATCGTAATGCATGAGGTCGGTGCGGCAGCGGTGCTTTCCGGCGCGAACATCCGTCAGATCCCTTATGAAAACGGGTTGCCCGTCCCAGCACGTATTGAAGCGGCGATTCGGCCTGACGATATCCATGAGCCTCGTACAGCGCTCATCTGCATGGAAAACGCACTTGCAAACGGCCGTGTTGTTCCGCTGGACACTATGCGGGAAATTTATACTCTTGCGCATGCGCATGGTATCCCCGTGCATCTCGACGGTGCACGCATATTTAATGCAGCGGTTGCGCTTGGTGTTGATGTAAAGGAATTGACGCAGCACACCGACACGTTGACCTGTTGCCTTTCCAAGGGCCTCTGCGCTCCCGTCGGGGCTGTGTTTGCCGGAAGCCGAGAGATGGTAGAGCGCGCAAGGAGGTACCGCAAGATGCTGGGCGGCGGTATGCGGCAAAACGGTATCCTTGCAGCAGCAGGCCTGCTTGCAATTGAAAAAATGCCGGAGCGTCTGCACGTTGATCATGAAAACGCCCGCTATATGGCATCGCTGCTTCAGAGCGTCCCTGGCATCACGCTCGACATTGACAGTGTAGAAATAAACATGGTTTTTTGCAAGATCGACCGGGAACTTCCTTTTTTAGAAACCTTGCCGGAACGCATGCGGGAGCACGGAGTATTGATTGGCGGGTATGAGGGGGGAGAGTTCCGTTTTGTAACAAACCATGGCGTGTCACGCAAGGATGTGGAACATACGGTGGCTGCATTGCAAACGGTACTGTCTGAATAAAAACAGCGCAGCAATTCCACGTTTGGGAGGATACATGAAGAATCGTTTTTTATCGAAGCGCTATTGCAAGGACATTGCAACGCCGATGGGGAAAGCAATGGACCTAACGCATAGCTTCGATGATTTGATTAACCTTTGTCTCGGCGATCCGGATCTGATCACGGATGAACGGATTATTGATGCGGCGTTTGCAGACGCCAAGCGCGGCTACACAAAATATACGGACGTGCGCGGCGATCCCGAACTGCGCGCAGAGATTGCAAAGTTCTATGACGAAGAATATGGAATGAAGGTTTCGGACGAGGAAATCTTTGTTACCACGAGCGGGTGCATTGCGATGCATCTGATCATGGAAGCGATTCTGAACGACGGCGATGAGGTTTTGATTCAGGCTCCGTTATTCACGCCATACATTCAGCAAGTGCAGCTTTCGCGCGGCGTTCCGGTTGAATTGCCTACTTATGAGGAAGAGGACTTCCAGATCAACATTGAGCGGCTCGCTGCTGCGATTACCCCAAAAACCAAAGCATTGATTCTTAATTCGCCGAGCAATCCGACGGGGAGCTGCTTATCGCTTGAAACCATGCAAAAAATTGCGGAGATCGTGAAAAAGCACGACCTTGTCGTAGTGGCGGATGATATTTACACGGCGTTCAGCTTCCAAACTCCGTTTGTGCCTTTTGCAAGCCTTCCCGGGATGCGGGAGCATACCATCACCATCAATAGCTTTTCCAAAAACTTTACGATGACGGGATGGCGCCTCGGGAACATTATTGCGGATCCGGAAATTGTGGATACGATCCGTACCATTAACGAAAACGTTGTCTTTACGGCGCCGTCCATTTCACAGCGCGGCGCAATCTTTGCATTGCGTAACCGTAAGGCAATCCAGCCGACACTCATTGAAGAATACCGCCGCCGCGTTTACTATGCTTCTGAACGCATTAATGGGATCTGCAACATGTCTGTACTTTACCCGCCAAAAGGAACATTTTACGTGTTCCCAAGCATCAAAGCGACGGGCTTAACTTCTGCACAAGCGGCAGACGTAATCCTGCGCGAGGCACATGTTCTTACGATTCCGGGAAATTCCTTTGGAAAGTGCGGGGAAGGATATCTTCGCATGGCATGCACTGTCGGTGTAGATAAGCTGGCGGAGGCATTTGATCGTATTGAAAAAATTGCGGTCTTTGGAAAACGCTGATACGGTGCAAAACAACGTTGGGCGTGGAAGTAAGGAATGAATTCCACGCCTTTTTGATGCTCTTCCATAATTAATAGCAGATAGGTACCATATTTAAAGAACCAGTGAACCCAACACCCAAAATCTAAAAATCACCATCATGGCAGAGCATGAAGCATTGGCTAGGTGAAGGAAAAGGAGTGAAAGATTACAGGAGGGGGACAGCATTGCTCATAAGGTGAGCAACATTTCAAGCAATTCCTCAAAGGAACCGCTGCGCCGCTCCACGGCTGTATGATGATAAAAAGCACATGCAGCTGCTCCATCCGCATATTCATTGCCTGTTTCCGACCATAGCACAATGCGCTTATTGTTTCTGCTCGCAAGCGCCAACCCAAGTTCAACATGGGTCTCATAGCTTCCGGGCAGAAGCAGTAGAACGAAATCCGCATCGGTCACAGAAAAAACCTTCTTATATGCGGCTTCAAACAAAGCATCATAACCGGTTCCCGCCATCACAGAAGGCGCTGTGATGATATGTCCATTGTGTGCAAGCGCTTCGTTGATTTCCGCAACGCGCTGCGTATTTTCCGGACCGCCTGAAACATAAAACCGCATAATATATACCTCCAAAGGAAAGCCGCAAAATGGTTTGCAGCCTTTCTGCAAAATAAATAGTAAGCAATGTAATTATAGCAAATTTTTGTGGATCGTGGAAGCATAAGATTCTGTAATTCAGCATTGCGATTGGAGGGAAGATTTTTGTATTTCAGGGTTGACAAATAGATATACTTGAATATAATTATATATGAACACTTGAAAATACGTTTATATGAAAAGAGGACTGAGTATGGAAAGCAAAACCAAAGCGATATCCCCAGAAGGAACAGGCGATTTTTTGGCTGCGCATGAGGATGTTGTAAAACGTGTACTGGAGCGTCAGCCCGCAGATGAATATCTTTATGAGCTGGCTGAACTGTTTAAAGTATTTGGAGATTCTACGCGGATTAAAATTCTTTATGCGCTTTTTGAAAGCGATCTTTGTGTTGGAGATTTAGCTCAGCTTGTTAACATTAGCCAGTCTGCCGTAAGCCATCAGCTAAAAATTCTTAAAGATGCAAAGCTGGTAAAGTTCCGGCGGGAGGGCAAAATCATCTTTTATATGTTGGATGACGATCACGTGAGGACTATGCTCAGCATGGGCATGGAGCACGTGGAGGAATAAGAAGGTTGGAAGACGGGGGAGTAGGAGGAAAGAAAATGAGAAAAACCTATGATGTGGAAGTGGATTGCGCAAACTGTGCCGCAAAAATGGAGGAAGCTGTGAAGGCAACGCCGGGCGTTAAGGATGCCGTACTTAGCTTTATGACGCTGAAATTGAGGGTTGAATTTCAGGATGGCGTAAATGTAAATTCCGTAATGCAGGAAGCTTTACAGAGCTGCAAAAAAGTTGAAGAAGATTGCACAATCCTTTTGTAACACGGAAGCAACAACGTGAATTCAATTCATTATGGAGGGACGGTTTCAGCAAGATGACAGTAAAACAAAAGCAGGTGCTTTACAGAATTATTGCAGCTATGATTCTTCTTGTCGCGGTTGCGATCTACTGCGCCAGCATTAAAACCAACCTGTATGTTCAAGCAACGCTATACCTTATCCCGTATCTGGTTATTGGATACGATATCCTGAAAAAGGCAGGCAGAGGTATTTTAAACCGACAGATGTTTGATGAGAACTTTTTGATGGCGGTGGCAACGGTAGGCGCAATGCTGCTTGGTGATTTTAAAGAAGGCGTTGCTGTTATGCTGTTCTATCAGATCGGGGAGCTGTTCCAAAGCGTTGCCGTTGGAAAAAGCCGCAAAAACATTGCCGCCCTTATGGATATCCGGCCGGATTATGCGAACATCATCATAAATGGAAAAATCGAAAAGGTTGACCCGGAAGATGTGGAGGTTGGCACCGAAATTTTTGTGAACCCTGGTGAAAAGATTCCGATTGACGGCGTGATTGCGGAAGGCAGTACCACGCTTAACACGAGCGCTTTGACCGGAGAGAGCGTCCCCAAAGATGCGAAAACCGGAGATGCGGTGATTAGCGGATGCATCAATATGTCCGGCGCGATCCGGGTACGGACTACGAAGGAATTTGGAGATTCAACCGTTTCCAAGATTCTGGACTTGGTTGAAAACTCAAGCATGAAAAAATCGCGTTCGGAGAACTTCATTACGAAGTTTGCAAAATATTATACGCCTGCTGTGTGCTACAGTGCACTTGCACTTGCAATACTGCCACCTGTGGTGCGCTTGTTGATGGGGCTTACGCCTGATTGGCAGACATGGGTTGTGCGTGCGCTTACCTTTCTTGTAATCAGCTGTCCCTGTGCACTTGTGATCTCCATCCCACTCAGCTTTTTTGCGGGAATTGGCTGTGCATCCAAAAACGGAATTTTGGTTAAGGGTTCCAACTACCTCGAAGCCCTTGCGGATACGAAGTATGTTGTGTTTGACAAAACGGGTACGCTGACAAAAGGCGTATTTGAGGTAAACGGAATTCATCCGGCTGCTGGGTTTTCCGGTGAAGAATTGTTGCACTATTGTGCTTATGCGGAAAGCGCATCAAGCCATCCGATCAGCCTAAGCCTGAAGAAAGCCTATGGGGACAAAATTAACCTCGAAAGGGTCAGTGGGATTGAAGAGACTGCCGGGCATGGGGTTCAAGCAATCGTCGATGGACATAGCGTATATGCCGGAAATGAAAAGTTGATGAAAAAAGCAGGCGTTGCGATTTCAGAGGAACATAATGATGAAGGGACAGCGGTTTATGCTTGTGTTGACGGCAAATACGCAGGCTGCATCACGATTTCCGACATGGTAAAGGATTCCTCAAAGGCTGCAATAGCCGAGCTCAAAAAACTCGGCATAAAGCAAACTGTGATGCTTACGGGAGACACCAAACAAACTGCCGAAAGAGTAGCGGGGGAGATCGGTATTGACAGAACACACAGCGAGTTGCTTCCAGCAGATAAGGTCAATGAAGTGGAAATATTGCTTGCTGAAAAGGAGCAACGGGAAAAGTTAGCTTTTGTGGGCGATGGCATCAATGATGCGCCGGTGCTGTCTCGCGCGGACATTGGGATTGCTATGGGGGCTCTGGGGTCAGATGCGGCAATTGAAGCTGCGGATGTGGTGCTGATGGATGACAACCCCTGTAAAATTGCGCTTGCGATGAAGATTTCGGCGAATACGTTGAAAATCGTGCGGCAGAACATCATTTTTGCGCTTGCCGTGAAGCTTGTCTGCCTCATTCTTGGCGCCACAGGTGATGCAAGCATGTGGACTGCAATCTTTGCTGACGTTGGCGTCATGGTGATTGCAGTCTTAAACGCAATGCGTGCAATGCGGATCAAAAAATAAGACAATTTTCCAAGTGAAGGCTCCGAATAGCATATGCCTTTTCGGAGCTTTTCCTTCAAAAGTTTCTGCTTAACCATCTGAAATGAACATAGAAAAATAGCGTGGTCTTCCGGCATATCAAATGCTCTAAGACCACGCTATTTGGTGCGGGAAACAGGACTTGAACCTGCATGAAGTCGCCCTCACACGGACCTGAACCGTGCGCGTCTGCCAATTCCGCCATTCCCGCGAAATTTGGTGGATGGGGATGGATTCGAACCATCGAAGTCTGTGACGGCAGATTTACAGTCTGCTCCCTTTGGCCGCTCGGGAACCCATCCACGGCAAGTATTTATTTTTCAATGGAGCTGGTGATGGGACTCGAACCCGCAACCTGCTGATTACAAATCAGCTGCTCTGCCAATTGAGCTACACCAGCAAACACTGCACATTGGTGCCTCAGAGTGGACTTGAACCACCGACACAGGGATTTTCAGTCCCTTGCTCTACCAACTGAGCTACCGAGGCGAAATGGCGACCCGAAGGGGGCTCGAACCCCTGACCTCCAGCGTGACAGGCTGGCATTCTAACCAACTGAACTACCGGGCCGTTTGGTGGGAGCAACAGGGCTCGAACCTGTGACCCCTTGCTTGTAAGGCAAGTGCTCTCCCAGCTGAGCTATGCTCCCGATCGCAGTGCCCTGTTGCAACTGCAAGTGATAGTATACCCTATTTCTCTAAGCCGTGTCAACGATAAAATGAAAAGAAAGTTCTAAAAATATAGCTAAGCCATCCGATTTGAACGCAGGGTCTCCTTTCTGCGGATTCACCACCCAATAAAGTTGATTTTTGTCGAAAAATCCGTATATTTTTTAAAGGTACTTATTTTGATTTTTCGATTAAAACTTTTTTTAAAAATTTCTCCGCAATTTTAGCACCTGCCCAATATATTGTGTATTTTTTAGGATTAGTGTCCATTATGACGGCCTATGACAAGATTCTGCTAAATTTTCCATAATCCTCTTGCGAAAAATTCAAGTACATGATATAGTTAATTTCGTGTTAAATGCTTATTGTTTCGCCGCGCTGTAAATCCACTATTCACATTATTTATTTTCATTTTAGGAGGAATGCGACTTATGCACAGCCACTCAAATGCACCTGCCTTAGCCTTACGCGCTATTGGAATGCATCCGAAGTATGCAGGATACGGTTATAGCCTCGCAATCCTGCGAATTACACATCGCCATCCGGAATACATTTATCGTTTACCCAAAATGGTCTATCCAAGAATTATGGAACTGTTTGGCTGTACGCGTTCCGCTTTGGACCGCAACATCCGCTTTGCGATTGAGCGCACCTGGGAAAACGGAAACCAGGCGCTGCTTTCACAATTGTTTGGTGCGTTTGGAACGAATTGGACCCCCACAAACATTGAGTTTATTTCCGTGATGACGGACTTCATCCTCCATGGCTCGTTTGAAGATCCTTCCTCCGATGAGAAGCTTCAGGCGGAGGCGCTCTGAGCGTTTCTTTGGCGTCAGCCTGCTTCTTCTTTCCTGAGCGTAATATGAGCGTAATAATAGATAATATACTCTGTCCATCCGCCTTGTTCCCTCACGGCGGATGGACTATATTTATATAGTAAATGCTTTTTTGTCAAAATCAACTAGAAATAGATAAATTTGGAATTTGATTGCCAAAATTCCGTATTCTTACCAGGCCTGCAAAGCCTGCCTGCTTGTTTGCTGACCACATTTTCTTTTCCGCCGCGGCCCCGTTTTTCGGAGCTGCGGCTTTTTCATTTGCGCTCATGCGCTTGGAGCTGTCATTTTGGCGTTACGATGCGCCGTGGAATACCACAGAATAGGAATTCTGTGGTTTTTTGCATTTCAAATGAGCAGCCGCATTTTTTGAAGGGTTCGCTCGTATGCGCGGGCGCTGGCTGCTACATAAATGCGCGTGGTTTCCACGGAAGAATGCCCCAGAATATCCGCGAGGTGTGCAATATTTTTTTCCACAGCATAAAAGCAGCGCGCGAACAGGTGGCGCAGGTTGTGCGGAAATACCTTTTGCGGCTCCACATGCGCGGCTTGGCAAAGCCGCTTCATATCATGGCAGATATTGGATCGATCCAGCGGTTTGCCGTTCTTTGTGCGGAAGATATGCCCGCTTTGGATGCCGTTCTTCGCAGCATAGAACAGAAGCCGGCTTTTCAGCGCGCGGGGGAGCAGCACGGTGCGGCTTTTTCCCTTAAGCGTGATTTCTGCCTGGCCGGCGCGGACGGCTTCCAATGTAATGTATTTGAGCTCGCTTACGCGAATGCCGGTGGAGCAAATCGAAAGCATCACAAGGTACAGCCTTTCGTTCGAGCGGCTTTGCGCCGCGTTGAGGAGCCGCTTATATTCGGGCTCTGAAAGTTCCCGGCTTTCTTCAAGAAAAACCTTGCGCTGCACTTTCATCAGCTTCACCTTGCAATGGGGAAGGCCGATTGCATTAAGATAGGTATGAATTGCTGAAAGCTTTGCGTTCACCGTTTGCGGCTTGTTGCGCTCCTGCAACTGCCCGCGGTATTCCAGCAGAAGGCATTTCGTAGCTTCCCGCCCTCCCAGAAAATGAAGGAATTGAGCCACGTCCCGCGTATATTTATCAATTGTGCTCTTTGCTTTTTCGTTTTCGCTCAAGCACAGGCTAAACCGCTGCAGCTTTGGTTTATCATGTCGTTCCGATTCCTCCGTTGTTGTGCCGAATTTTGCTGTACTCTTTATTATCGGCGATTCGGAACAAAAGTGCAGGTGGTAAAATGTGGAATGAAAGCCCTGCGGCGGAATATGTGCATTCAACAGCAAACAGACCAACCGCTTCCGGTTGGCCTAAAATTTGCATGCAAAACGGGGGCTTGCTTATTTGGCAGCCAGTTTGACTGCGAGCTGAGCCTTTTTGCGATTCGCAGCGTTTTTATGGATAACGCCCTTCGCGGCGGCCTTGTCCACAGTGCTTACGGCGTTGACGTAAGCAGCGTTGATTGCGGCCTGGTCATCGGAAGCAAGAGACTGGTCGAAGCTCTTTACCGCCGTCTTGACCTGGGACGTGATCATACGATTACGAAGGTTCTTTTTCGCGGTGATGCCCACACGCTTCAAAGCGGACTTATGGTTTGCCAAAACATTCACCCCCCTGTTTTTTACTCGAACATTGGAGATTATACCACGCAAAACCGGGGATTGCAAGCATATTTGTTGCTGCGCACGGGACTTTTTTCACAAATATTTTTCCGCGCCGGAGCGCATACTATCCTGCGTATTCCAACACAATTCAAGGAGGTTTCCCCATGCCTTTTTCCATTCGCACAGACCTTGCCATGGAGGCACGCGAACTTCACCCTTCGCTTTCGGGCGTAACGGAAGAATCGGAGGAGCACGAAGGCGTTGCCGTGACCCGCATCGCGCTTACGACGGATGATGCCGCCGCGCGCCTTGAAAAACGCAAGGGCCGCTATGTTACGCTGGATGCGCCCGAGCTTTCCGCGCGGCCGCTCGATTTGTTCGAGCGCGTCAGCCGCGCTCTTTCAAACGAACTTTCCCGCCTGATGGAAGGCCTCGGCACGTGTGAAAACGTGCTCGTAGTCGGGCTTGGCAACCGTGCCATCACCCCGGATTCACTGGGGCCGCGCGTGGTGGAAAGCATCTACGTAACGCGGCACATTAAACAATACATGCCGGATGCGCTGCCCGGGCCCGTGCGCGCGGTGAGCGCGGTTGCCCCCGGCGTGCTCGGCGTAACGGGGGTGGAAACAATGGAGATCGTGCGCGGCGTGGTGGAGCACTGCAAGCCGGACCTTGTGATTGCAGTGGATGCGCTTGCCTCGCGCCGCGCGGCGCGCATCAGCACGACCGTGCAGCTTACGGATGCCGGCATCAGCCCGGGCGCGGGCGTGGGCAACAACCGCACGGGGCTGGACCGCGAAACGCTCGGCGTGCCGGTGATTGCCATCGGCGTTCCGCTTGTGGTGTTCGCCACCACCATTTCGCAGGATACCATAAGCCTTATTGCGGATGAAACGGGCCTGCACAACGACGAGGAACGCCTGAAAGAGCTTGCGGCAAAGGTCATCGCCGAGCACATCGGGGAGCTCATTGTAACGCCTAAGGAGATCGACAGCATCGTGGCCGATATGACGCGCATTGTGGCGGACGGCATTAACATGGCGCTCTTTGGCGCGGATTACGGCGAGGTACGGATGCTCATCGCATAAACCTGTCCACCCGCTCATATAAATTGAGCGGAGGATCAATCATATGCCGCCAAGGAAAATCCGTACGCGGGCGCCGCGCCCAAACGCGCTCAACCTGAAAAAAGCAAAGGCCGCAGTTCCGGTTGCGGCCTTTCTCTGCACGGTTGCACTGTTCGCGCAATCCGCCTTTCGCATCGCCGGGGGGAGCAGCATTGAGGCGGAACTGCTTTCACTTGGCTTTCCGCTGATGTATTCCGCAACGGCAGATGAAGAAGGAGGCGTGCAGCCCCCTGACGCTTCCGAGCTGCCCTCACCCATCCGGATCGACCGCGCAGACATCGACGTGGGTGTGAGCGAAAGCGTGCGCATTGAGCTTTTGCGCGTGGAGGAAGCCCCGGCGCTGCCGGTTGACCTTTCCGGCAGCGAGCCGCGCATCCTCATTTACCATACGCATACCACAGAAGCATATTTTCCCACCAGCCAATACAACTACACCGCCTCAAGCGCATGGCGCACAAAGGATAACACCATGAACATCGTAACCGTGGGTGAACGGCTCACGGAACTTTTGCGCGGGCGCTACGGCATCAGCGTGATTCATGACATCACGAACCACGAACCGCCGAAGCTTTCAACCTCGTACTCCCGCTCGGTTGTGACGATGGAAAAATACCGTGCGGAATATCCTTCCATTACCATGTTTATCGATGTGCACAGGGATGCATATGGCAACAACCCCAAAGAAAACACGGATTTCGTCACGATTGACGGCAAGGAAGTCGCACGGATGATGTTTGTCGTTGGAACGGGGGAAGGGGCAACGGGCACGGGCTTTGGCGAAAAACCCGACTTTGCCGCAAACTATGCGCTTGCCAAGCGCATCACGGAATACCTTGCCGGCATTGACGAGCGCCTTGTGCGCAACATCCGCGTTAAAACCGGGCGGTATAACCAGCATATTTCCGATCAATGCCTGCTTGTAGAGGTTGGCCATAATGCCAATACGTTGGAGCAGGCGCTTAACGCTGTGGAATATTTGGCAGAAGCAATTGCACAGGTCGGCGGGATTGAGGCCGCAGCGCAAACGGATGGTATGCCCGCAGGGACGGCGATGCCGCTCGCGCCGTAATCATGTCTGCTCAAGCGCATAGAGGCCCATTAAAATGAAGATTTGTTCATACCAATCGTCGTTGAGGGCGAGCAGTGCGCGCGCTTTTTTGACGCGGTTACGCACGGTGTTTGGGTGTTGGTAGATCCGCTTTGCGGCCTGCTCTACGCTTCCGTGAGCAGCCGCATAGGCAGAGAGCGTGTCCAACATGGCAATTCCGCTTTCCTCCTCAAAGCAACGCAGCCGGGTCAGCGCAGCGCGATATTCTGCGAGCACGCTTTTATCCTCCAAAAGGGCGGGCAGAAAGCGGTAAACGCCCAATGTGCCATAGCGCAGGCGCGGCTTTTCAAAACATTGGCAAACGCGGTTTGAATACAGGCTTTGCCGGATGGCTGCATCGAAAAAATCGTATGCATGGCACGGGGCGGAAAACCCGGTCCGCCATGCGGCAGGCGCCACGCCGCATGATTCATATGCGCGAAGCATCGCATCTTCCGCGCCTGCAAGGCGCTCTGCATCCGCTGTGGTATAAAGCTGCAAAAGCCCGTCATGATAAGGGAAAAATGCGGAATATTGCCCATCTGAAAACAGGGGGACGGGCATTTTCTGCCCCAAATTCAGAACGCCTCCTTCCCTTGGCGTGCTGAAGGATGCCACGCAGTGCGGGTACAGCATAGCATCCAGCGCGCGCACGCTTTCGGCCACGGCGGAAGGCGCCCGCCCAAAGCCCAGCATTGCATCCAGCCGCATGGCGGCAAGCTCACGTTGCTCTTTTGCAAGCATGTAGGAATGTGCTGCGAGAATGATCTCCTCCATAGAGGCTGCATGGTATGCGAAAACAGGCACATTCATTGCGTCCGCAAGCCGCAGCATATCCGCAGGGAGCGTTTTATAAAATACGGTTTTGACGGCGATGCCCGCAATGCCGCGGCGCAGCAGCTCCCGAAATGCATCCACGATAAGCTGCGGGGCATCCTTTGCAAAAAACAGGGAGGTCAGGATAAAATCTCCTTTTTGGAATGCGGAGAAATCCATGCTGTCCGTTTCGTAATCAAGGATCGTTACATTGGTGAGCACATTGTCCAGGCCGCCTGCCCCTGCCAGAAGCTCGAACCCCGCAAGAGGATCCAACGCTAAAATTTCCCGTATCCGAACCATAGATGCACAGCCTTTCTCCATTAATTAGTCATTGTAGGTTTCTACAACCAAAGCGTAAAACAGATGGTATGACATATAAATTCACCGCATTGCGTGCATGCCTGCTACCCGGTATACTGTATTTGTGTGTTAGACGGGGTAGCCTCCTGGGAAGCTCCTGCGGCATTTTGAGGGAGATGCTGCGGGAGCTTCCATCGTCTGCCTCGAACCGCGTGGATCTACTGAAAAAGGAGGGGGAGCACCATGAAAACCACAGCGCTCAAAATCGTTAAAAAGGCAGGCCGCGCCCTGCTTGCCGATGTAATCGGAGGCGCCCTGTATGCGGCGGGCGTTTACAGTTTCGCCTCTGCGGCGGAATTTGCACCGGGCGGCATCGCAGGCCTTGCGGTCATACTGAACCACTTTACGGATCTGCCGATTGGCCTATGCACACTCGCGTTCAACGTGCCGGTGATCCTGCTTTGCTTCAAAACGCTTGGCAGAACGTTTTTCCTGCGCTCGCTGTGCACGATGGCCGTTTCTACAATCCTGCTGGACTTCGTGTTCCCGCTGCTGCCGGTTTACCACGGCGACGCACTGATGGCGGCGCTGTTCGCAGGCGCACTTTCCGGGGCAGGGCTCGCACTCATTTATGCGCAGGATTCTTCCACGGGCGGCACGGATTTCGTGATTCTTAGCCTGCGCAAGAAGATGCCGCATCTTTCCATCGGCACCATTTCACTTGTAACGGATGGCGTGGTCATCCTTCTGGGAGGGCTCGCGTTCGGCCGCATTGATGCCGTGCTTCAGGGCATCGTAATGACGGCGGTCTGCACGACGATCATCGATAAGATCACCTACCGCTTTACAGCCGGGCAAATGGTGATTATTATCACGGATAAAGGGGATGCGATCGCCCGGCGGATTGGCGAGCAGGTGGAGCGCGGCGTGACGGCAGTAGATGCCGTCGGCACCTATACGGGCGCGGCACGCCGGATGCTGCTTTGCGCATGCAGCCGTGCCGAAGCATACCGCATCCGCAGCATTGCTTACACGGAAGACAGGAACGCCCTCGTTACGTTTTGCCCGTTTGATGCAGCCTATGGGCTCGGTTTTCAGGAGCCGCCCAAAGAGGCATGAGGAATTTTTGCCACAGGGCAGGCCGCGGCTGTGCCGCCGGCCCGCCTTTCTTTATTTATACTCCCTCTTTGCGCCTTGTAATTTCGGCGATGTCCTTAAATTTGCTTACGATGTAGGAATAGCTTTTGCGGTTATGCGGCAGAAGGCAGGCGCTGCAGTCCTTGATGCCGCTTTCCGTGTAGCGGAAGTTCCCGCCGCATTTGTCTTTGAGCGCATACAGCGGGCAGTAGCAGAACAGGCAATTGAAGTCCTCAGGCGCGTTGGTTTTGTGGCACGGAAAGTACTCGCACTTCGTGTGGCTGAAGAAGGAATATTCGCATTCCTCAGGAACGGTTTTAAGCGCGTCGGTCTTAGGCATGGCTTTGTGACTCCTTTCAAAATAAACAGGCGGCTGCGGTGAAACTCCACAGTCGCCAAAAAGCGTTCCAGCGAGCCAAACGGCTCTCCATTGCCTTCTGCTTCCAAGCCCCCGTGGAGAAAGCACGCTTCATGCAGGTCTTCCGGCTTACACATCAACGCCGCCGCTTCCCTTCCCGGGCGAATTGCCCAGTGGCTTTGCAAGCGGGGCTCCGTGCTTACGGCGGCGGGACCGCGCAGGCATTTCACCTGCTTCCCTCTTAGCCGCTGCGGCAGCGCCGCGGCGGAACATGAAACAAAATCGAATTCAATGATAAATTATAGTATAGCATTCCGCAGAAGCGCAGTCAAACGGACGATTGCGCAACGAGCAGAAGCAGCGCGCGCTCAAGCGCGTCCGATGCCTTCATGCGGCCCGTGAACTGCATCGGCGCAACCGCGACAAGCGCCTTTGTGGCCGCAGCAAGGCGGGGAACCTGTGCGCTTTTGAGCCTGCGTGCGGATTCATAGACCCGGTATGCATAGCCCGGGCTGCAGGGCAGCGCCTTGATGACGGCATCCTTCGGCTGCTTTTGGTCGATGCGCCTGCGCGCCTCCAGCGTCAGCTTTGCCTTATCCCCCAGCACACGGGCAATATCCAGAGGCTTTTCACCATCCTTGAGCACCGCGCCGAGCGCGCGGAACCCGTCTTCCGGTTTTTCAGCGAGAAAGTAATCCAGCACGGAAAACACGATAAAGTCAAGATCCCGCGTTGTTACCTTGGAAATGGCCTCCCGGGTAATTTCGTTTCCATCGCCCACATAGCAGGCAAGCTTTTCAAATTCGCCCGCAAGGCGTGCGCAATCCGTTCCTGCAAGGGTGATAAAAAAGCGCGCGTTTTCCGGCAGGATCGTGACGCCGCGCCGCCTTGCAAGCTGGCCTGCCCAGCGCGCGGCTTCCGATTCGGAAAGCTCTGTGAACGCAACAACGCGGTCTTCCTTTGCAAGCGCTTTTGGGAACGCAAGCTTCATATCCGCCTCGCCGCGCAGCAGGAAAAGCAGGAGCGTTGTTTCCGGCATTTTTGGAAGATAGGCAAGAATGGCCTTTGCGTCCGAATCCTTGGGCATTGCGCGGCAGATGACCACGCGCCGCTCCGCAAAAAACGGCAGAGCATCGCAGGCGAGCGTGAGCGCGTTGGCTTCGGCGGATTCAAGCGTGTCCACGTTGAGCGGGCGCGTTGCTTCATCCATCGTTTCGAGCAGGGCGGAAACGGCGCTGTCCTTCACATATTCCTCCACCCCGTACAGCAGGTATGCGCCGGAGAGGCGGTTTTCTTTGATCAAGTTGAAAAATGCATTGCGATCCATATTGAGATTATAGCATAGATGCGCGGGGGATGTGCAATTAAAACGCCTTCGTTGCCAGAAAAACGCATGCGCCGGAAAGGCAGAGCGCTGCGCACAGCAGCTTTGTGCGCAGCGGGCGCAGGTGATATTGCGAAAGGGAGAGCATTGCGCCATAGAGCAGCAGGCACGCCGCAGGCGGCGGTGCGGAGAGCGGGAGCGTGGCGAAAGGAAGGGAGGAAAACGCTTGCGAAAGCCAGGAAAGCGCGCCGAGGACGACGCGCGCGGGCACTGCAAGAAAAAGGGCGCCGGGAAACGCCGAAAGCAGCGCTGCCGTAAGGAGTGTCAATGGCAGCGCCAGGGAAACGAGCGGCACGATAACGAAATTCGCGGGAAGCGCGTATAACGGCAGGCGTTCAAAATAATGCAGCGTGAGCGGGAGCGTGCCGAGCGTCCCTGCAAGCGAAATGGACAGGGCGGCGGAGAGCGCGCCGGGAAGCCTGCGAAGCAGGCGCTGAAACGGCCGCAGCAGAAGGGCGATGCCTGCCGTTGCGCAGAAGGAAAGCTGGAGCCCGACGGAAAACAGGCTTGCCGGAGCCGCAAGCAGGAGCACAAGCAAGGCGAGCGCAAGCGCAGAGGCCATGTCGTATCGCCGCCGCAAAAGCGGGGCGCCGAGTGCGGAAAGGGACATGACGGACGCACGTACGAGCGATGGAGGGAAGCCGGCAAGAACACAGTAGGCAAGCAGGAATGCGCCGATGAAAAGCAGGCGCAGAAAACCGTGCCGTTTCGGGAAAAGAAACGCCAATACCCCGACAAAAATCGACACATGAAGGCCGGAAAGGGCCAGGATATGCGCCACGCCCGCATCGCGGAACGCAGCATAGGCAGCCTCGGGCAGCAGTGCCTTGTCGTTCAGCAGCAGCGCGCGGGCCAGCGGTGCTTCCGTGCCGAACGCCGCATCCAGCACGGCAGCAATGCGTGTGCGCAGGGAGCAAAGTCTGTAACGAAGGTCGATGCGGTGGGCACGCACGCTTGGGGCGTTCCGGCTGTAAGCGAGCGCGGTTATGCCCATGGAAAGATAATAGGCGCGTGCATCGAAGGAACCGGCCTGCTTTTGAGGAATGCGGAGAGTGGCTTCTGATGAAATGATGTCCCCGCATTTCAGCCCTTTTGCTTTTTCGGCGGGGAAGCGGATCTGTATGCGGCCACGAACCGAATCGCCGTTGCAGGTGGCATCATACAGCGTGGCATAGGTAAAACCGCCTTCCGTTCTGGGTGCGTCCGCAATACAGCCGGTCAGCACGCACGCGCCTTCAGGGGGAGGCACAGGGAACGAAGCGAGCATGCGAAATGCGCCTGCACAGATGGAAAACAGAAGAATGCCTGCCGCAGCGCGGCGCCGGAACAGAGCGCATGCGCCACAGCAAAGGAAAAGGCACGCGGCCACAAGGGCCGGCGTGCCTTGAAGGCGGTATGCGAACAAAACGCCGAACGAAACCCCGGCCGCACAGAGCACGAGCGGCCGTGCATGAAAGCGGCGCATGGCTGCGCGCCGGGGTTCCGGATGAGTTTCCATGGATGCGGTCAGAAGGAGTATGATTCGTCCGCGCTCTTGAACGCGACAGCTTCAATTTCAACCAAACCGCCTGCGGGAAGCGCTGCAACCTGCACGCAGGAGCGGGCGGGGAAATCAGCGCCGAAATGCTGGCCGTAAATGGTGTTCACGGTGCCGAAATCCGCAAGATCCTTCACGAACACGGTGGTTTTTACCACGTCTGCCATGCTTGCGCCGGCAGCCTTGAGCACGGCTTCAAGGTTCTTGAGCGCTTGTTCTGCCTGCGCAGCAACGCCTTCTGCAAGCTTGCCGGTGGCGGGATCGATGCCGAGCTGGCCGGAGGTAAACACAATGCCCTCCATTGCAACCGCATGGCTGTACGGGCCGAGTGCGGCGGGTGCGTTTGTTGCGCTGATGATTTCTTTCATTTTAAACAAAACCCCTTTCCTGAAATTGGCTTTTAATGCAGGAACATAAATTGTTTTGGTGCTATACTGTAATGCTATCATCTGCATGCGCGAGTGTCAAGGCAATATCGTGGTTCCAAAGGAGGAACGCGTCCTCCCCGGTGTCCGTGTAATATCCCTTGCGGCGGCCTTCCCGCAGGAAGCCGAGGCCCGCATAAAGCGCCTGCGCGCCAAGGTTGGTTTCGCGCACCTCAAGCGTCATCATGGCTGCGCCGAACAGGCGCGCTGTGCGCATCATGCAGAGCATCAGCCGCCGGCCGAGTCCGCGCCTGCGGAACGCAGGGTCCACAGCAACGTTTGTGATGTGTGCTTCATCAAACAAAACCCACATGCCCGCGTATGCAATTACGCGGCCATCGCATTCGCCCACGAGATAATGGGCAACGTCATTCTTCAGCTCTCCCGCAAGCGCGGCGCGGGACCAGGGCGTGCGGAAGCAGATGCGCTCAAGCTCCGCAACGCGCTCCACATCGCCTTTTTGCATCGGGCGGAACAGCACATGCTCCGATTGTTGCAGTTCATGCATACCATTCACTTCTTTTCTTTATAAAGCCGTTCCGCCTGCGTAGGACGCAGGTAAAGCGGCATGGCTTCCCGAACCGTTTCCCCTGCAGAGAATAGCCGCCATGCGGCGTGCGCCACGGGCAGGGCTGTCAAAAGGTTCTGCTGTGGGGCGGCGAAGCGCGCGTTGGGAACAATGGAGAGGATTTCATCCCGATACGCTTCGGCGCCGTCGCCGACAAAGAGCGTCCCACGCGGGAGCGTGGGGAGAAGCTCTGCCACAATGGCGGCGGCAGGCTGCATCAGACAGGCTTGCTTGTCAAACAAGGCGGCATAGGCGTTGCCGTTGCGCGCGTCAAGCAGCGTGCAGACGGGGCCGGGTTCCTCGGAAATCCCCTCGCGCAATGCGGCGAGGGAGCTTACCGCAACAACAGGCGCGCCGCATGCGGCTGCCATCGCGTTCACAGCGCACACGCCGATGCGCACGCCCGTGAACGAACCCGGGCCGACATCCGCGGCAAATACGCCGATATCCCGGGGCGCAAGGCCGGTTTGATCGAGAAGCTCCGCCGCAAGCAGCAGAATCGTTTCCGAATGGGTCAGACCTTCGTCCCGCGTTGCCTCGGCAAGCGGCACGCCATCCTTGAGGAGCGCCGCGGAGGCTGCACGGCCGGAGGTGGAAAGCGCAAGCAGGATCATGCGGGAAAGCCCTCCAGTGTTTCAAGGATCGCTTCATAGCGCGCGCCGTATGCGGCAAGCGTAGCTGCGCGCGGCTCCATGCCGCTGCCCACAAGATGCAGCTCAAGCCGTTCGCGCGGGAGCGCCTCCGGCACATTTTCACACCATTCCATTATGATTACGCCGGCGCGGGCCAGATAATCGTCAAAGCCGATGGCGTACAGCTCGTCCGCTGAGGCGAGGCGGTATGCATCGAAATGAAACAGAGGCAACGTTCCTTCATGTTCCTGCACGATGGTGAACGTGGGGCTTGCCGCATCCGAAATGCCGAGCGCTGCGGCAAGCGCCCGGGTGAAGGTCGTTTTCCCCGCGCCGAGGCTACCGAAGAGCGCGAGAAACGCCCCTGGGAAAAGGGTTCCCGCGATGTGCGCACCAAGCGCTTCCACTCGGGGTTCAGTCAGGGATTCAAGCGTAAGCGTTTTCATAACTCAATCAAACATTCCCTCAGCAATGCATTCTTTTCGGAAATCAAGCAGCCTGTCCTCTGCGATGGCCTGCCGGATGTTTTCCATCAGCCGAAGCGAGAAGCGCAGGTTGTGCAGCGTGATGAGCTGCGCCGCAAGGATCTCCTTGCACTTTACGAGGTGGCGGATATAGGCGCGCGTGAAGCCGTTTTTGCAGGCATAGCAATCGCAGCCTTCCTCGATGGGCGTGAAATCATGCTCAAAGGAAGCGTTGCGCAGCATCCGTTTGCCCTGCCCGGTGAGGGCGAGGCCGTTTCGCGCGATGCGCGTTTGCAGAACGCAATCGAACATGTCTATCCCGCGGATCACGCCTTCCACAAGGCAGTCCGGGCTGCCCACACCCATCAGGTAGCGCGGCTTTTCCTTGGGCATGAAGGGCATCATCTCTTCCAGCATCTCATACATCAGCGGCTTCGGTTCGCCCACGGAAAGGCCGCCGATGCCATAGCCGATGAAATCCAGATCCGCAAGCGTTTTTGCGCTTTCAATGCGCATTTCGCGGAACATGCCGCCCTGCACGATGCCAAAGAGCGCCTGATCCTCCCGCGTGTGCGCGGCCTTGCAGCGGCGCGCCCAACGGTGTGTGCGCTCCATCGCAGCGCGGGTGTAGGCTTCGTCGCTCGGATAGGGGGCGCACTCGTCAAAGGCCATTGCAATGTCCGCGCCAAGCGCCTGTTCGATCTCCATCACGCTTTCCGGCGTGAAGAAATGCTTGCGCCCATCCAAAAGGGAACGGAATTCCACGCCGTCTTCACGGATTTTGTTGCTGCCGGCAAGGCTGAAAACCTGAAAACCGCCGCTGTCGGTCAAAATCGGCTTATCCCACCGCATGAAGGCATGGAGGCCGCCCGCCTCGCGCACAAGCCTGTGACCGGGGCGCTCGAACAGGTGATAGGTGTTGGCAAGGCAGATTTGCGCACCGATTTCCGCAAGATCGCGCGGAAGCACGGCCTTCACGGTTGCCTGTGTGCCAACGGGCATATAGCACGGCGTTTCGATGACGCCGTGGGGCGTATGAAGGCGCCCGAGCCTGGCGCCGGACTGTTTGCATTCGTGGATCAGTTCATACTTAAAATACTGCATCGGAACTCCTTGGCGTTATTGGAGGAACATTGCATCGCCGAATGAGAAGAAGCGATAACGCTCCCGCACGGCATGCTCGTACACGGAAAGCATTTCTTCACGCGAGCAAAGGGCGCTCACGAGCATCAAAAGCGTTGATTCCGGCAGATGGAAGTTTGTGATGAGCGCATCCACGGCTTTGAACCGGTAGCCGGGCGTGATAAAGATATCCGTCCACCCGCTTTTTGCGTGCACGATGCCCGCATCATCCGCCACGCTTTCGAGCGTGCGGCAGGAGGTGGTGCCCACGGCCACGATCCGCCCGCCCGCAGCGCGCGCCGCATTGATGGCCGCGGCGGAGCGCTCGGTGACTTCAAAATATTCCGAGTGCATGTGGTGCTCTTCCACGGTCTCTGCGGAAACCGGCCGGAAGGTGCCGAGGCCGACATGCAGCAGCACATCCGCAATCAGCACGCCCTTTGCGCGCAATGCGTCAAGCAACGCTTCGGTAAAATGAAGCCCGGCGGTGGGTGCGGCAGCGGAACCGTTTTCCCGCGCATAAACGGTCTGATATCGCTCGCGCTCGGCGAGGCGTTCGGTGATGTACGGCGGCAGCGGCATTTCGCCCACACGGTCAAGGATTTCTTCAAACACGCCGTCATAATCGAGCCGGATTACACGGCCGCCCGCGTCCGTGGGTTCGCAGATGGTCGCGGAAAGCTCGTCGCTGATCGTATAGGTGAGGCCGGGCTTTGCGCGGCGGCCGGGGCGCACAAGACATTCCCAATGGTGCGCATCGAGTCGCTTGAGCAGCAGAAATTCCATCGTGCCGCCCGTTTCCGGGCGGTGGCCAAAGATGCGTGCCGGAATGACGCGTGTGGTATTGCGCACGAGCACATCGCCGGGGCGAAGGTGGCGAACAATGTCGGTAAACACTTCGTCCGAAATGGTGCGCGTGTCTCTGTCGTAAACCAAAAGACGGGAGGCGCTGCGTTCTTTTGCGGGCGTTTGCGCGATCAACTCCGGTGGAAGATCATAATAAAAGTCGCTTGTTTTCAACGGCCGGCTCCTTTTTATAGTGCTGTGGGCTGCGGATACAGCCCGGTTGTCTGTTACCCGCCTATTATATTGTAAAAACGGTTCCTTTGCAACACGGAGGGAAGGTTGCGGCGCGGATTGATAATAATCTGTGAACTGGCCGAAATCCGCTTGACTATCCCGCGCAAAAAAGCTAGCATAAAAGAAATACAAGCGCGAAATATGCCGCTTCGCGCCGTAGATGGATGCAGCGCGCGGCGTGCTTTGTATGGATCGGAATGTATAAATACAACGGGGATAGATCATGACGCGAAAGAAACCGCTTGCGGCCGCAGTGATTGCCGCATGCTTATTGATAACAGGGACCGGATGCACCATGCTTCCGGCAGGGAATCCTTCCATGGGGATCATTGACATTGTACCTACGCCTGCGCCGGAACTTACCCCCACGCCGGAGCCCACGCCTGCACTGCAGACGCCGCCTGTGGCCACTGCAAGTCCGGAGCCGGCTGTTACGGATGCGCTTGCTGCTGCAACGCCGGACCCTAACGTTGGCCTGCCGCCGCAGGAAACGCCGGACCCGGGCAAACCGATGGTCGCGCTGACGTTTGATGACGGCCCGAGCAAAAAGACGGAACGCATTTTGGATGTGCTGGAACAGTATGGGGCGCACGCCACGTTTTTCGTGGTTGGCATCCAACTCGAAAAATTTCCGGAGATTGTGAAGCGCGCGAGCGACTTGGGCTGTGAGATTGGCAACCACACCTATAACCACAAGAACCTGACAAAGATTTCCCCAGATGAAATGCGGGAGCAGATCAACGGTGTGAACCGGCTCGTGCTGGAGGCCACCGGCAAGGAACCCGCTTTGGTGCGGCCGCCCTATGGCGCCGGCATCAAGGATGAAACGGTGAAAGCCAATGTGGCGTATCCGCTGATTATGTGGACCATTGATACGCTTGATTGGAGCACACGGGATACGCAAAGCACTTTAGAGGCAATCCGCAAGGATGTGAAAGACGGAAGCATTGTGCTGATGCATGATCTTTACGACCCGACTGCTGCCACTGTGGAAACGATTGTGCCGGAACTGATTGAGCAGGGCTATCAGCTTGTAACGGTCAGCGAGATGTTTGCGGCAAAGGGGATTGCGTTGGAACCGGGCAAGTATTACAGAAAAGCATTTGAGTGAGCGCCGGGGCAAATTTAGATATTGCAAAATCCGTTTTGATGTTGTACAATATACTTCGTCGCACAGCGGGGATGTAGCCCAGCAGGTTAGAGCGCTTCGCTCACATCGAAGAGGTCGGGGGTTCGAGCCCCTCCATCCCCACCAAAGCATCAAACAGGCCAGCAGGCCTGTTTTTGCTTTGATATGATATTCAAAGGGGCTCGAAGGGCGGAAAAGCAAACGCGCCGGTGACGCGTTTGCTCCAGTCTGTCGAGAAACCCGGGATTGTCAAGGACCGCAGCCCTTGACGTTCCATCCGGCTTCGGCGGCAAGTACGCCGAAACGGATGAAAGCCATCAGGCTTTCGTACCTTGCGGCTTTTGCTGCCCGGGAGCGGAGCGAGAAGCAATAATCCGTGAAAAACTCGAAAAAGTGGTCTTTTGCCGCTTTTTCGGACACGCTGAAGCGAAATCCATTGCGCTTATGCGTCCGAAGCAGGCGAAGGAACAATGGTGCGAACCCATTTGCCGCTTTTTACGAACAGATATCCGGCGATACATTTGACGATCTCCAACGCGGTACAAATGAAAAACATCGGCACAATGTGGATGCTTGTGAAGCGGGAAAGCACAAACGCAGCGGGGATGCATATGCACCAGACATAGCCGCTGTCAAACAGCATGGTGATCTTGGTTTGGCCGCCGGAACGCAGCGTGAAATAGCACGCATGGGAAAAGGCATGGAACGGCATGCTGCAAGCGCTGATGACAAGGAAGGAAGCTGCAAGCGCTTTTACTTCAGCTGTGGTGTTGTATAGTTCGGGAATCAGGCCGGAGGCGGCGGCAAGCAGCCCGCCGAGCACGAAACAGGTCATAACGCTGAAGGCGATCATCTTCCTGTCGGTATCGCGCGCTTCCTCCGCTTTGCCCGCGCCAAGCAGGTTGCCCACTACGATGCCGATGGAGGAACCGAGCGACATAAACACCACGTTGAACAACTGGGACACCGTGCTGCAAATGTTTACGGCGGCAATCGCGGCAAGGCCGCGCGTGGAATAACATTGGTTCAGGAGCGACATGCCCATGGACCAAAGCGCCTCGTTAAGCAGCAGCGGCATGCCTTTCTGCACAATGTGCACAGTGAGTGCGTGCGGCACGCGCAGCGAGCGGTATGCGCCCAGGAAGAAGGGGGTGCGCTCTGGATGTGCATGGGACCAAAAGACAATGAGCGCAAGTTCTACAAAACGGGAAATCACCGTTGCGATGGCAGCACCGGCAGCGCCCAACGCCGGCAGGCCGAACTTGCCGAAGATAAGCAGGTAATTCAACACAAGGTTTGTTATAACCGCAGCGATACTTGCGACCATCGGACGAACGGTTTCGCCCGTTTCGCGCAGCGTTGAGGCATATGCTTGGGAAAGCGCATACGGCACGAGGCCCCACAGCATCACCCGGGTATAATCCAGACCATAGGCGAGCGTCAGCGCTAGGTCGCCCTCTGCGCTTCCTTCATGCAGGAACAGGCTGATGAGCGGTTCACTCCAGAAGCCGAGCGCAAAAAGGCACACGGTACAAACGGTGATACAGACGATCAGCTTAAACCGAAATACGTTGCGGATGCCGTCCACATCCCGCTTCCCGGCAAATTGCGCGCCGAAAATGCCTGCTCCCGACAGGCCCCCGAAAATGCACAGATTGAAAATAAAGATGAGTTGGTTGGCGATGGCCACCCCCGACATCTGTTCCGTGCCAAGGCGGCCGACCATCAGGTTATCAAGCACGCCGACAAATTGCGTGATGCCGTTTTGAATCATGACCGGCACAGCGATTGCAAGCACAGCGCGGTAAAAGCTTTTTGTTCCAATCAGGGAGCGTAATTTCATGATATACTTCCGTTCATAAATTAAAGTAACTTAATAAAATATATTACCATAAACCAAACCAAAATGCATCTGCGGTTTTCAAAGAACATCTTGCCAAGATGCATCATCTGCATTATAATAAATAATGCAAAATACGAGGTGCCGCACCGGCGGCCAAAGGAGGGCACATGCTTGCATTTGAGAACTTTTCCAAAACCTATCCCGGTGGGAAACGGGCAGTAGACAGGCTTTCCCTCAGCGTTGATGCGGGGGACATTTACGGTTTTATCGGCCATAACGGCGCGGGAAAGACGACCGCGATCCGCGCGGCAGTCGGCGCATTGGGCTTTGAGGAAGGGGAAATCCGCATCGGCGGCATGTCTGTGCGGGAAGAGCCGGTGGCCTGCAAAGCAATTACAGCCTACATCCCGGACAATCCGGAGCTGTACGATTATCTGACGGGCATGCAATACATCAATTTCATTGCGGACGTGTTCGGCGTTGCGGAGGCTGAGCGGCAGCAACGTATCGCGCGCTATGCCACGGCATTTGAGATGGAGGAAAGCCTTGGTGGGCTGATCGGCTCGTATTCCCACGGCATGAAGCAGAAAACGGCGCTCATTGCGGCGCTTGTGCATGCGCCGAAGCTGCTGATTTTGGATGAACCCTTTGTAGGCCTTGACCCGAAGGCTTCGCATACGCTTAAGGGCATGATGCGGGAACTTTGCGATGCGGGCGCGGCAATTTTCTTCTCCACGCATGTGCTGGAGGTGGCGGAAAAGCTCTGCAATAAAATTGCGATCATCAAAAACGGCCGTCTTGTGGCAGCGGGTGAAACGGGAACCGTCAAGGGCGATCATTCCCTTGAGGATGTGTTTATGGAGTTGATCGACGCATGAAAAAGCTTTTGTACCTTCTCCGGGTAGATGCGCTCGGCGTGTTGGGCGTGAACCGCCTGCGCCACGGCAGCGATCCCGCTCAAAAGCGCAAGGCTGTGGGCGGACTCGTGTTGGCTGCTTTTGTGGCCGTGTGCCTTGGAGGGACGGCGTTCCTGTATTTTTATATGATGGCGGGCGCGTTTGCAGCGCTGGGTGTGCCCGAACTGATCCTTGGCATCGCCGCCGTTGCCGGTGCGCTGGTGACGGTTATAACGAGCTTTGTGAGCGCTCCGAATGTGCTCTTTACCTTCCGGGATTTTGATCAGGTGTTTTCGCTGCCCATTCCGGTGCGGACGATCGCGCTCAGCAGGCTGCTGAAACTCATGCTGCGCAACCTGCTGTTCCAGGGCGCAGTGCTCGTGCCGGCGGCGGTTGCATATGGACTGCATGCGGATGTGGGGGCTGCTTTTGTGCTGCGCTGCATTCTGTTGGCGTTTCTCTCTCCGCTTTTGCCCATCACCATCGCCGCCGCGCTGGGGACGCTCGTGGCCAAGATAGGGTCGTCGTTCCGCCGCACGAACGGCGTGCGCATTGCGCTTTCCCTTGTGCTGGTGCTTGCGGCGATGGCGCTTTCCTTCAACATGCAGCCCATCATCGAAGGGTTTGAAGACATCGGCGTGCAGCTTGCGGAAAGCCTTTATAAGGCGTACCCGCTGGCACGCTGGTTTGCGGAGGCGGCTTTGGGTGATGGAAGCGCGTTTGTGCTGTTCACCTTGGCAAGCATCCTGCCGTTCGTACTGTTTGCGTGGCTTGCAGCACGCTATATGCGCCCGCTGCATGCGGTTCTGACGGCAGGCACAACACAAAAACGCGAAGCGGGGGCGGTTCGCGTTGCATCCATGCGCCATGCGCTGTTCCTGCGGGAGGTGCGGCGGTACCTGGCCTCAACGATCTATGTTACAAATACGGCAGTAGGGCCGCTGCTGTTGCTTGCCGCGGGCGTGGCGCTCCTGTTTGTGGATTTGGGAAGCGTTGCGCAGGAAATGGGTGTGCCCATCCCGGCGCTCGCCCCTATGGTGCCGTATCTTGCAGCGTGGATGCTTGGCATGAGCACGACGACGGCATCCTCCATCTCGCTCGAAGGGAAGGGGATTGACCAACTCAAAGTGCTGCCCGTTTCCGCAATGTCCGTTTTCCGCGCAAAGCTCTCGCTGCACCTTGCCCTTACGCTGCCTGCGCAGGCGGTCGCGGCCACGCTGTTTACCGTAGCGCTCCGGCCGGCCTTCTCCGAAGCTGTGCTGCTCTATGCTCTACCTGCCGCATTTGCTGTGCTTGCGGGCCTTGCAGGGCTTTGGATCAACCTTGCGCACCCAAAGTTTGATTGGAAAAGCGAGACGGAGGTCGTCAAGCAAGGGCTTCCAACGTTCCTTACCGTGTTTGGTTCCATGCTGTTTGCGGGCGTACCGCTCGTGCTTACGCTGACGGGTGTGGCGGACGCGGCCCTTGTGGCATATCTGTTCCTCGCGCTTTGCATCGCAGGCTCGCTTCTGCTTTGGAGAAGCCTTTGCGGTAAAGGCGCGCGCCACTTCGCCGCGCTGTAGCAATTCAGCGTCCGGCTGCCTGCTGCGGGACCTCAAAATAACGGCGGAAGGGGAGCGCGTCCGCGAATTCCCAGCGCGCTTCCATCCGTTTTCCGAGCAGGCCGATCAACGCGCCGTTGCAGAGCGCGCAAAGGATCGTTCCCCACTTCACGCCCTCAAATTTCCAAAGGCCGAAGAACACAAAGGAGAGCACAACGCCAAGCAGACAGCTCACGCAATCGTACAGGGTTTTGAATTTGTGGATGTCGATGCAGAACCGCGCGGAAACTTCTTTCACGAAAAGTTCGTAGGCCTCCGGCGCAAGATAGGTATGGAACATAAACGCTACGCCGAGGGAGCAGAGCAGTGCGCCGGCAACAAAGAAGCCGATGCGCCAGGGAATCGTTGCCGGCGGGAGCAGGCCCACAAGCGCCATGCAGCCATCCAGCGCGAAGCCGTAAAGCACGGCCGTGAAAAACGAGAACAGGTAAGAAAGGCGGAAGCGCCGGAGCAGGGCGGCCATAAGGAGAAGGACGATGGCCTGCAGCGTGTATTCCATCATGCCGAACGTCACGAATTCCCAGGTTGCGGAAAGCTTCAAATAAAGCACATAGGCGGGCGCTACCACCATGGACATTCCAAAATCCGCCCGTTCCATAAAGGCGGTGCCAAGCGCGATGGCAAGGATGCCGAAGAGATAGGCGAGTTCCGTGTAAAACAGCCGTTTTTTCATCAAAATAAAACGCTCCTGAAGCAGAAAGATAGCTTTTCCCGTTTGATGCTGAAACAGGAAAAGCTGTTTTTAATCAGTATAACATGAATTTCATGAAAGAGGAAAAGGAAATCTTGAAAGCATGCTGTGAACGCTTGCGCTGCGGTGGAAAAAAACGTATACTGTATTTCGTATTTGATGCTGCTGCATTTGCAAATTTACTATAATTTTAGGGAGCGTAAAACCGATGGACTATGCAAAGGAATCCCTGCGCCTGCATGAGGAATGGGGCGGCAAAATCGAGGTGATTGCCACCGTGCCGGTCAAGACCAAAGAAGACCTTTCTCTGGCCTATACGCCCGGTGTGGCGCAGCCTTGCCTTGAAATTCAAAAGGATGTGAACAAAAGCTACGAACTGACCCGCAGGCACAATATGTGCCTCGTGGTGACGGACGGCACGGCGGTGCTGGGCCTTGGCGACATCGGCCCGGAAGCGGGCATGCCCGTAATGGAGGGCAAATGCGTGCTCTTCAAGGCGTTTGGAGATGTGGATGCGTTTCCGCTTTGCGTGAAAAGCAAGGATGTAGATGAGATCGTGAACACGATTTACATGATCTCCGGCTCCTTTGGAGGCGTGAATCTGGAGGATATCGCAGCGCCCCGCTGCTTTGAGATTGAGCGCAAGCTGAAAGAAAAGTGCGACATCCCGATTTTCCATGACGACCAGCACGGCACGGCCGTCATCACGCTGGCGGGGCTTGTGAACGCGCTGCGCCTTGTGGGAAAAAAGAAAGAAGAAGTGAAGATTGTAGTGAACGGCGCGGGCGCGGCGGCGATCTCCATCACCCGGCTGCTGCTGGACGATGGCTTTAAAAACATCACCCTGTGCGACCGGAAGGGCGCAATCTATGAAGGCCGTGCAGAAGGCATGAACCCGTTTAAAGAAGAAATGGCGCGCGTCACGAACCGTGCAAAGCAGAAAGGCACGCTCGCGGATGTGCTTTGCGGTGCGGACGTATTCATCGGCGTGAGCGCGCCGGGCGCCGTCACAACGGAAATGGTAAAAACCATGGCGAAGGATGCGGTCCTGTTTGCCTGTGGCGAACCCCACGCCGGAAATTTTCCCGGAGGAAGCAAAGGCAGGCGGCGCGCGCGTGATTGCCACCGGCCGGAGCGATTTTCCGAACCAGGTGAACAACGTGCTTGCGTTCCCCGGCATCTTCCGCGGCACGTTTGATGTGCGGGCAAGCGACATCAACGATGAGATGAAGCGCGCGGCAGCCTATGCCATTGCGGGGCTGATCGGCGAGGACGAACTGAATGAGGATTACATTCTGCCTGCGGCGTTTGATCCGCGCGTGGGCAAGGCCGTAGCGGAGGCTGTGGCGGAAGCTGCGCGCAGGAGCGGCGTTGCGCGCATCTAAAACGGATTGTGAAGCAAGGTTCCCCTTCCCGTTTCGGGAAGGGGAATTTATGTTTTTGCGGCAAAACGGCCGCTTGCCATGTTTTTGCCGCAATCCGTTCTGCTTTTGATGAATTTCCATCACAAATCCCCCAAAAAATGTGGATAGAATAGCACATGTAAAAACCAGGTTAAATCCTGCAAGGAGGGGTGCCTATGGCCGAAAATTTTCGGCATGAGCTCAAATTTACCATCAATGCGGGTGACGTCCTGACGCTCTGTTCCCGCCTCAGCGCATGCATGGCGCGGGACTGCCACAACGGCGGCACGTATGCGATCCGCAGCCTGTATTTCGACAACCTGTATGATAAGGCGCTCAATGAAAAGCTTGACGGCGTGGATGGCCGCGAAAAATTCCGCATCCGATGCTACAACGGGGAGGATGCGCTGATCCGTATGGAAAAGAAAATGAAACAAAACGGGCTTTGCAGAAAGCTTCAAGCAGAGCTTTCCCGCGCGGAGGCGGAACGGATCCTCGCCGGGGATACGGCATGGATGCGGGATGCGGCGGAGCGCCCGCTTTTGCAGGAGTTTTACTGCAAGCAGCGCAGCGAGCTGCTCTGCCCGAAAACGCTCGTGGATTATCAACGGCGAGCCTTTGTTGAACCGCTTGGCAATGTGCGCGTCACGCTTGATACGGGCATCCGAAGCGGCGTTTACAACCGGGATTTCTTCGATCCGGCAGCGCCGACGCTTGCTGTGAGCCCGCTTTGCGTGCTGGAAGTCAAGTACGATGCGTTCCTGCCCGCACATGTGGCGGCGGCGGTTCAGCTTTCAGGGCGCATGGCAGGGGCGTTTTCCAAATACGCAGCATGCCGTATCTACGGCTGACGGTACAAAACAAACAGGAAAGGAATGAAACCATGACCTTCAACGACATCTTCAAATCCAGCTTTTTGGAGGAAATCGCTTCCTTCAGCATCCTCGATATGGTAATTGCGCTTGCGCTTGCATTTGCGATGGGCCTGTTCATCAATTTTATTTATCGAAAAACTTTCCGCGGCGTAATGTTCAGCAAAACCTTTGGCGTGGCGCTTATGGCGCTCACGATGATTACAACGCTTGTGATCCTCGCCGTTACGAGCAACGTTGTGCTTTCCCTTGGCATGGTGGGCGCGCTGTCCATCGTGCGCTTCCGCACGGCAATCAAGGAACCGCTCGACATCGCGTTTCTCTTTTGGAGCATTGCGGTGGGCATCGTGCTTGGCGCGGGGCTGATCCCGCTTGCCGTATTCGGTTCCATTGTGATAGGCGGTATGCTGCTGCTTTTTGCAAAGCGCAGGGGGGCGGATGCGCCGTATCTTCTTGTGCTGCGCTGCCGGAATGAGGCGGCCGAGCAGGCTGCTGCCGCAGCTTTGGCGGGGCAGGTAAAACGCAGCGCGGTGAAATCCAAAACCGTAACGGACGCGGGCATTGAACTTACGCTTGAAGTCGCCCTGAGCAGCGAGGCAACTTCGTTCGTGAATGCGCTCAATTCCATTGAAGGCGTTGAAAGCGCTTCGCTTGTCAGCTATAACGGGGATTATACTGCATGAAATCATCAAAGGCATTCAATGCAGCGGTTGCGGCGGCGCTTGTAGCCGCCGTGGCGCTCACCGCGTGCCTGATGGCGTTTCCGCAGCTGCTCGGCGGCCAAAGCAGCGCCGTCGCGGAAACGTATGAAGAAAAGGTATTTGGCACGGGAGGCGTGCTTTCAGTTGAAATCTCCGTGAAAGAAAGCGATTGGGAAACCATGCTTGCCAACGCCACTGCGGAGGAGTATATCGTCTGTGATGTTACTGTGGATGGTTACACCGTTTCCACGGCGGGAATCCGCTGCAAGGGGAATTCCAGCCTTTCTTCCGTGTTTTCCAGCGATTCGGAGCGTTACAGCTTCAAGGTGGAATTTGATCACTACGATTCCTCGCGCTCGCTGTATGGCCTTGATAAACTCGCTCTGAACGATTGCTATGCGGATGCAACCTACATGAAGGAATACCTTTCTTACGAAATGTTCCGCTCCCTCGGCATTGCAACGCCGCTTTGTGCATTCGCAAATATCATCGTAAACGGCGAGCCCTGGGGGCTGTACCTTGCGGTGGAGTGCATTGAAGAAAGCTTTGTGCTGCGCAATTATGGCGTGACGAATGCGAATTTATATAAGCCCGAGGGCGATGATATGGGCCGCGGCGGTAACTTTGGGGGCGGTATGGGCGGCTTTGACTTCAGCAGTGCTGCGGAGCGGTTAGACGGAAATGCGGAGCTGCCGGAAGGAATGGAGCTGCCGGAAGGAATGGAGGTGCCGGAAGGAATGGAGGTGCCGGATGGTGCGGAAACGCAGGGGGGAGGCCCGGACGTCATGCAGGCCCCCGGCAACTTTGGAGCTTCCGGGACAGAGAGCGGCGGTGCGGCCGAACGGCCCGAGAAACCCGGCGGTATGCAGCAGACACCGGGCGCAGGCGCGGGAGAGATCCCGGGCGGCATGAGCACAACGGGTGGTGGAAGCGACCTTGTTTATACGGATGATGCGCTCGAAAGCTATCCGGACATCTTTGACGCACAGGTGTTTGGGGATGAAAGCAACGCAGCGCACAGGCGTGTTGTAGCGGCGCTGAAAAACCTTCAGGAAGGCAAGCTGGAGGAAGCCATTGACATGGACGAAGTCGCCCGGTATTTTGCGGTCAACACTGTGCTGGTGAACCTTGACCATTACACGGGTTCCTTTAAACACAACTACTATCTGTTGGAGAAGGATGGCATCCTTTCCATGCTTCCATGGGATTACAACCTGGCCTTCGGCGGGTTTGGGCCAAACGATGCACAAAGCGCTGTGAATTTCCCGATTGACACACCGGTTTCCGGCACTGCGCTTGAAGACCGGCCGATGATCGGCGCGCTCCTTGCAGATGACGAAGGCCTTGCGCTCTACCACAGCTACATTGCGCAGATCGTGGAAGAATGGTTTGAGTCGGGCATTCTCATGAAGACCATTGAGGATGTCGCTGCTTTGATTGCACCTTATGTGCAGGAAGATGCCACCGCATTCTATACCTTTGACGAATTTACAGCAGCAGTTGAAGCGCTCGAAACCTTTGTTGCGCTGCGCGGCGAGAGCCTGCGCGGCCAGCTTGGCGGCAGCATTCCCACAACGGAGGAGGGGCAGGCGGCGCAGCCTGATGCGCTCGTCGGTGCAGAAAGCCTTTCCATGAGCGACATGGGCAGCCAAGGGGGTGGGCAGAATGGCGGCGGACGCGGACAGGGCGGCTTAGCCGAAAACGGCGAAGTCCCCGGCGCGGAAGCGCAGGAGCGCCCGGCACAGCAAGCCCCCGCAACATAACATTGGTTGATTTCTCAGATTTGAATGCAGAAAAGGTGAAAGGCTCGGAATATTCCGGGCCTTTCACATGCAAACTTGAAAAAACTATGCGAATTTAAAGTAAGAAAAAATTCCAATGATGTAACGAATACGTAAATAAACAAAAGGAATTGACGCAAAAACCGGAGCTTGTGCTATAATGCCGAAAACGCTTGAAAGGAGAAACACGAATGAAACGAACAAAACGCGCTTTGGCGCTTCTGTGTCTTGCACTTGCGTTGACCCTGCTTATGGGTACGGCATATGCTGCATCGCCGCTTCTCCGGCGCGGCAGCCGCGGCGCGGATGTGAAACAATTGCAGGGCAACCTGATTTACCTTGGTTATTTAAACGATGTGGCGGACGGCATCTTCGGCGCGAAAACGGAGGCCGCGGTACGCCGTTACCAGAGCCGGAACGGCCTTGCTGCGGATGGCATCGTAGGCGCCCAAACGCGGGCGAAACTCACAAAGGAAGTGCTGCTGCTCAATCAAATTCTGGATACGGCAAGGTCGTATTTGGGGCTTGCCTACCAATCGGGCGGAACCTCTCCGCAAACGGGGTTTGACTGTTCGGGGTTTACGCAATATGTATTCGCCCGAGCGGGGATCAGCATTCCGCGCGTGAGCCGCGACCAGGCCAGTGCGGGTGTGGCAGTTCCGTATAGCCAGTTGCGGCCCGGCGACCTCGTATGCTTCAATTCACCGGTAAGCCATGTTGGCATTTATCTGGGCGGTGGGAAATTTATCCATTCCCCCAAGCCGGGCGACCGTGTGAAAATTACGGAACTGAAATACATGGATTTAACTGCGATCCGCCGCTTTACCGGTGTGCTTGTGGTGTAACAAATGCGCGCGCCTTCCTACGTTTGAAAACACAGGAGGGCGCCGTTATGCTTGCTTTTTCCGGAGTTTGGACGGGCTTTTCATGGGCACCGTGCGGAAAGAGGCCCGCTGCGTGACATCAAATTCCCGCGTGCCCCCAGCAGCCGATGGTGCCAAAAAAAGTTAACAAAATGTAAACGCCATTTTTTTCAGCGAAAAAGTCTTGTAATTTATATAAACATATAATACTCTAACGATATGAAACGATATACTTGCGCATTCCTGATCTGCCTGTTGGTTTTGTCGGCATGGGCGAGCCCCGCAGCCACATTTGCCGAGTGGGGGACGCAGGCTGAGGATGGGGGAGACGATGCCGTTTATGATCCGTTTGCGCACTTGGGAGAAGATGGTGTGCGGCCGGAGGAGGCGCACCGCTATTCGGAGGATACGGCATACGCTATTTCGCCATTTTCACTGCAAAGCGGGCTGGATTATCGCTATGTCCGCGTGATGCTCACAACGGATCATTCTGCTGCCGCGGTCAATTTCCATGGGAGCTATGCCCTGTGTGATGCCGCGGACAACCCAATCTTCCGCATTGCGCCTGAAACGGACTATTTTCTGAGCGCCAACGCGGCGGAGGGTATGCTTGAGGTGCGAAGCGCCGGAGGCGAGCTGCTTTACAGCGCGGCGGCGTTCTATTTCAAAGAATATGCCCCGGCTGAGGGCGAAGACAGAAACTATAGTAGTATTTTAAAATTCAAGTCATAAGGAGTAACTCATGGTTGTTCGGAGCTTTTCGGATCTGACCACGCGCGTGAAGCGCGGTGCTCGCAAAACCGTAGCGGTCGTTGGAGCAGATGATGCGCATGCCCTCGAAGCCGTGCTGCATGCGGAACCCATTTTGGATGCGGTGCTCATTGGGGAGGCAGATGCGATCCGCACAATACTCGCTTCACTCGGAACGGATGCGGAGCGCTTCCCGATTGTTGTACCGGATGCAGGCGAGCACCCTAGCGTGACTGCGGCAAAGCTGTTCCATGCAGGGCGCGCAAATTTTTTGATGAAGGGCCGCATCACCTCGGGGGAGCTGCTCAAAGGCGTCCTGATGCCCGAAGCCAACCTGCGCAAGGGCACCTTGATGAGCCATGTCGCTTTTTTTGAACTGCCCGGTTACCCTAAGCTGCTTTGCCTGACGGATGGCGGGATGTGCCCGGAGCCTACGCTTGCGGAAAAGGAGGCAATTGTCCGCAATGCGGTGGAGTTTTTCCATGGACTTGGCTACGAATGCCCTAACGTGGCCGGCCTTTGCGGTTCTGAGACCGTACATCCGAAAATTCGGGAAACCGTGGAGGCTGCTGCATTGCAAAAGCGCGCGGAGGAAGGCGTATTCGGCACCTGCCGGTTCGTCGGCCCCATCTCTTACGACCTTGCCATGTTGCCGGAAGCCGGGAAATTGAAGGGGTACCATACGCCGCTTGCGGGGCAGTTCGATATTCTGCTTACGCCGAATTTGGTTTCCGGCAATCTTTTGGGAAAAAGCTACATCGTAAATTGCGGCGCGCCCATGGCGGGCCTGATTCTTGGCGCAAAAGCGCCGATTGTGCTGACCTCACGCGGTGCAAGCGCAGAGGAAAAATATAATTCGCTTGCCATTGCGGCAGGCGCATGCTGAGGTGCCTATGGAGCGGATTCTTGTCATCAATCCCGGCACGACTTCCACGAAGATCGCCGTTTACGACGATTCCGCCGCTCTGCTGCGCGAAACTGTGGATCATCCACAAGCAGAGCTTTCCCGCTTCCATTGGGTGATGGATCAGCTTGATTACCGCAGGACCTGTGTGGAGCAGGCGCTCACGCGGCATGGAATTTCCCTTGAAGCGCTCACCTGCGTCGTGGCGCGCGGCGGCATGCTCCCTCCCTGTGCGGCGGGCGCTTACGCCGTTACGCAGGACATGGTTGATTATATGTTTGCGCAGACTGTGGATGTTCACATCTCCAACGTTGGCTGTGCGGTGGCGCAGGCCATTGCCATCCCGCTCGGCATCCCCGCCTATATCTATGACCCTGTGGTGGTAGACGAGCTCGAGCCCATTGCGCGGATTACCGGCCTGCCCGAAATCCCAAAGGAAAGCCGCGGCCATGCGCTCAACTCCCGCGCGATGGCACGGCGCTATGCGGAAGAAACGCTCAAACGCCCGTTTGCGGATTGCACGCTGATCGTCCAACACATCGGCGGGGGCGGGAGCACCTGGCTGTTCCACAAGGGCCGTGCCATCGACATGTACAGCGATGACGACGCCGGTTTTTTCCCCACCCGCTGCGGCAGGCTTCAGGCGATGCCGCTTGTGCGGCTGTGCTATTCCGGCAAATACACCGAGCGTGAAATGGCCAAATATATCCGCGGCGGGAGCGGGTTGGTTGCGCTTCTTGGCACGATGGACCTGCGCGAGGCGGAACGCATGGCGGATGGGGGAGACGCGCGCGCAGCGCTCGTGCTCGATGCGTTCGCCTATGGCATTGCAAAAGCTTCGGGCGACCTTGCCACAGCTGTGTGCGGCAAGGTGGATGCCATCATCCTCACCGGAGGCGCGGCATATTCCGAACGGCTGACAAGCGCTATCCAGAGGCGGATTCAATGGATCGCCCCCGTTGCCGTGCTCCCCGGAGAGCACGAAATGGAGGCGCTTGCCGAAGGCGCGCTCCGCGTGCAGAGGGGCGAAGAAGCGGCAAGGCCGTTCATCTGGGCGCAGTAAAACATCCGGCGTTGCATCCGTGCCGCATTTGGGGTATGATACCAACATGGATCAACGCACTTTACAACCGAAAAAGCGCCCGTGTGTTGACGCGACGCTTCTTTGCATGCTTGCCCTGATGGCGTTCGGCTATCTCCTGCTGCACGACCTGCTTGGCGGCACGCTTCTTTCGCATTCCGCGTGGGACAGTTATACTTTGCAGGCGATGGCTTGGCGGCGCGGAAGCCTCTCGCTCGGGCAGAATTATCCCTGGCTGGAGCTTGCGGTTTATCAAGGGGAGTATTATGTTTCCTTCCCTCCGTTCCCCTCTGTCGTGCTGCTGCCGTTTACGTTTCTTTTCGGCGAAAACACGCCCAACAACCTCATTATCGCCATCGTGACCATGGCGACGGCGGCGCTTGCTTACCGCTGCCTCCGCCGCGCCGGCATGCGTGAAACATGCGCTGTGCTCGGAGCGCTGCTGCTCACCTGGGGCAGCAATCTGATGTGGATGAGCACAAACGGCGGCGTGTGGTTCATGGCGCAGGCGCTCAACATGTTCCTGCTCACGTGGGCGCTCCATTGCGCCATGTGCAAAAGGCGCGTGCTTGCGTATGCGCTCGTAGCCTTCGCAGTTGGGTGCAGGCCGTTTTCGGCGCTTGCATTTTTTCCGTTGTTCCTGTTCTTTTACCTTCAGGACCGCAGGCCGGACGAGGGCTTTTGCAAAACAGCGCTGCGCCAGTGGAAGGCGTTTTTGATTCCGCTTGGCGTTGCCGCAGCCTATATGTGGTACAATTACGCGCGCTTCGGTTCCGTGCTGGAATTCGGGCACAATTATCTGCCGGAATTCACGGAGGCGGAAAATGGGCAGTTCCACCTTTCCTATATTTTTGCAAACCTCAAAAATATCTTTTTGCGCCCCATTGCCTTTGGCGAAGGGCTATCGCTTGAATACCCTGTATTTGATGGGTTCCTGTTTTATGTTGCCAACCCCTTTTTCCTGCTGCTGTTCGGGCAAATCGTTTCCGACGCGCGGCACAGGCAAATGGATGCGATGCGCTATGTGCTGCTCGCGGCAATGCTCCTGAACCTGCTTCTGTTGTGTTGGCATAAAACGTTTGGCGGCTGGCAGTTTGGCGCGCGCTATACCTGCGATCTGCTGCCGCTTGCGCTCGCGTATCTTTGCCTTGCGAAGCGGCAGTCGCTCTGCCGTTGGGAACGCTTTGCTGCGTGGTTCGGCATTTTGCTTAACGTGTATGGCGCACTCGCCATGAACTTCCTGCACGGCTGATCTGTGTAGCCAAAATGATCTTGCTTTTATGAACTTATCATAACAAAGGAGACTTACAGTATGGTCATCATCGAAATGGACAACGGCGGGATTATCAAGCTTGCGCTCGATGCATCCGCTGCCCCGAACACCGTAAAGAACTTCCTTTCCCTTGCGGACAAGGGATATTACGACGGGCTTACGTTCCACCGCATCATCCCCGGCTTCATGATTCAGGGCGGCTGCCCCGATGGAACCGGCATGGGCGGCCCGGGATACAGCATTAAAGGCGAATTTGCTGCAAACGGCGTGAAGAATCCGCTCAAACATAAGCGCGGCGTGATCTCCATGGCGCGCGCCATGAATCCGAATTCCGCAGGTTCCCAGTTTTTCATCATGCATCAGGATGCGCCGCATTTGGATGGCCAGTACGCCGCTTTCGGCCAGGTGACGGAGGGCATGGACGTCGTGGATGCCATTGCCGCCGTTCCTACGGGCTATGCGGACCGACCCATCGAACCCGTGCGCATCAAGAAAGTCACGCTTGAAGGGGAAACGGTGGAAGAACCGGAGAAGCTGTAAGATAAATGCAAATGCGGCAGACAGAAAGCGAGGGCGCACCTTCGGGCGTGCCCTCGCTTGTAATCTGGGAAAAGCAAAGCGTGTTCCCGCGTCACGCATCCGCAGGCCAGGCAGCCCCGAACAGGAGTTTTCCCAACCGCGCATACAGCGCGCGGCCGTTCAGAGAATAATATACCTGCGGCACATCCGTTTCTCCGCGCCGAAGCGTTGCCGTTCCGCCTGCAAGCGACAGCGTGTTATAAATGCGGCCGTCCGCTGCGATCAGGAAATTGTGCGCAGGCCCATGAAACATAAGATTTTGTCAATGATGTAAGATTCGGTTTAATCAGTTCGGAGGTGTTCAAAAACAGAAGGCGAACACCTTTATCTGCATAACCCCGACCGGAAAAAGGCAAAATACGCCCATGGGCAAAAAAACGGATGCAATCGCGGCGCTGTTTGCCGCCATAACCGAGCGAAAGCCGGCGGCCGTTTGTTATGCACCGGAGGAAGATTACGGTGCATTTTGGGCGCGCCATGCCGCGGATGCGGAAACGCTTGCGGCACAGCGACAAGCGGAGCTGCACTTTATGCCGAAGTTTCTCATCAAGCTTTTTTCGCTTGATGAAAAAAAGAAAGCGGCGCGCACGCAGGCCTCCCTTGCGGCGCAAAGCTACACAAACTGGTCAATCGCGGGCGACCGGCAGGAGAATTTTGATTTTGTGATGTTCCTTGCAGAAGGGGATGTACTTGCGCCGGACGCGCTGTTTCATTTTGCAGAAACAATTAACGCCAACCCCATGGCAGAGCTGCTTTATGCGGATGAAGATGTGCTTTTGCCGGATGGCGCCCATATGGACCCGGTTTGCAAACCGGAATATTCGGAGCTGACGCAGCTTTCCTATAACATGATTGGCCGGCCGTTTGCGGTTTCCCAGATGTTGTACACGCGCTCAGGCGGCCTGTGCAGTCCGGATACGGGTGCAAGCATCCCTGCGCTGGAATATGATTATACGCTCCGCTGCGCGGCGCACACGCGCCATATCGCGCATATACCGCGCATCCTTTGCGCGCGCAGCGAACGTCCCGGTACAATCCCTTCCGCTGCGGGCATTGCGGCGGTGGATGCTTACCTTGCCGCAACCGACCAACCCGGTTCAGCCGCAACGGGCGCGTTCGCAGGCAGCTTTCGTGTGCGCGTCCCGCTTGGCCGAAACGGGCGCACCGCAATCGTCATCCCCAACCGCAACGGTGTGGATTCGCTCAGGCGGCTTCTTGAAAGCATTGAGGAGTATGAAGCGTTTGAACGCTACGAGCTGATCATCGCCGATGGAGACAGCCGCGACCCGCGCACGCTGCGTTACTATGACATTCTGGAAAAAAACAAGGCTGCAAAAATCGTACGCAGCAAAAAAGACGGCTTTGCTGCCCTGTGCAATCTGGGCGCCGCAGAAGCGCAAAGCGAAGCGCTCCTGTTCCTGTGCCGGGATGCGCAGGTGCTTACGCCGGATTGGCTGCGCGCCTTGCGGGAGCAGCTCTCCCGGCCGGGCGTAGGGGCGGCGGGCGGAAAGCTCGTCAGCGTAGGCCGGCGCATCGTCTCCGCCGGGGATGTGGCAGGCCTGTGCGGCTGGCTGAACAGCCCATATACCGGCGAGCCGGACGACACAAGCGAGACGCGCAAAAACCTGTTTGTCAATACAATCCGGCGGGTAACCATGTTGCCCGGCGCGTGCATGATGGTGCTTTCAAACACCTTTGAAAATTTGAATGGGTTTGATGAAACCTTCTCCGATGCAGGGGCTGACATGGATTTTTGCCTGCGGTTATTCCGGCGCGGCCTTGCCTCTGCGTATACGCCTTTCGCCGCGCTGCTGCTGCACGGAACCCTTCCGCGCATAGAGGATGCTTCCACGCTCACGCGCATGCGCTGCTATGATACGCTGCGCCCCATGCTCGCGGCGGGTGATCCGTTTTATAGCCCGCATTTTGATTATAATTCTACCGTCCCGATTGTCTGCGCCAATCCCAAGCCCCCGCTCCTTTGCCGCGAATACGAGCCCTGATTGCCAAAAACGACTTGCCGGGGTATACTGTTTTCAACAGGATTCCATGCAAAGGAGAAGGACAGTTTGCAGATCGGCCAGTTTACGGATACATTTTACCCGATCGTGGATGGTGTGGGGCGCGTTGTGTACAACTATGCAACCCATTTGCCGCGCCTTGGGCACGAATGCTATGTGATCGCCCCCATGGTGAATACCGGATATCGCGGCGGCTTTCCATTTGACCTTGTGGACTTCACCGGGACCTCCGTGCCGGGTTCGCCGCAATACAAAGCGGGCCTTGCGATTCTGGACAGGCATTATCATGCCCGCATTGCGGATGTGCCGCTTGACGTGATCCATGCGCATGCGCCCTTTTCCGCAGGCATGGAAGCTTTGCGGCTTACCGCCAAAAGGGATCTTCCGCTCGTGGGTTCTTTTCATTCAAAATATTACGATGATTTTTATAAGGCAACCGGCCGTGAAGCGCTCGCGCACCTCGGCGTGAAATTCGTTGTGGAATTCTATGAGCGCTGCGATGAGGTGTGGGCCGTAAGCAAATCTTCGGCCGAAGTCCTTCGCGGCTATGGGTATGGCGGCGAGATCATTGTGATGGAAAACGGAACGGAGCTGCATCCCCTTGATCCTGAAAACGCCAAGCGCGCCGCGGAGCATTTTTTCATCCCGGAGGGGAAGCCCATGCTGCTCTATGTTGGGCAGATGGATTGGAAAAAGAACATTCTGCACATTCTTGAAGCTGGGGCGCTTTTGCATCAGCAGGGGCTGCCGTTTACGCTTGTTCTTGCCGGGCAGGGGGCGGATGCCGAGGCAATCCGCAAAAAGGCGGATGCGCTTTCCATCGGCGCTGATACGATCCTGACCGGGCACGTTTCGGATGCAGCGCTGCTCGACGGGCTTTACCAAAGGGCGGAGCTTTTTGTGTTTCCCTCCCTTTACGACACGTTTTCACTCGTGCTGCGCGAAGCTGCGGCTGTGGGCACACCGGCGGTTGTAACGCGCGGCGGAAGCCCTGCGGAGGCCATTGCAGACGGTGAGAACGGCTTTTTGGCCGAGAATACCCCGGAAGACCTGGCCCGCATAATCCGGCATGCGTTGGCGGACCCGGCTGCGCTCCGCACCGTGGGCGAGCATGCAAAAGAGAGCATTCCCATCGGCTGGGAAAAGGTCATCACGTGCGTTGCTGCGCGCTATGAAGCGCTGATTGAGCGTTCCCGGAAGGGGGAACTCAAGCGGCGGCATGATGCTTTGCGCGGCATCCTGGCAGAGCGGATGCGCGAATTCCAAAAGCAGTATGAAACGCTGCGCGATTCCTCAAAAAAGTGTTGACATTTTTTCAAAATTCGGTATAATAGAACCCACGTGAGATTTATGCTCGGTTCGTCTAGTGGCCTAGGACACCGCCCTCTCACGGCGGGAACAGGGGTTCGACTC